>Ga0209164_1000786_pt1 | contig 56118 bp, 51 predicted proteins | sample MTBNYHSulfiMetaG_FD_187458 | JGI IMG/M metagenome (GOLD analysis project Ga0209164, IMG submission 187458) | Enrichment culture microbial communities from rom New York Harbor, USA that are MTBE-degrading - MTBE-NYH (New York Harbor Sulfidogenic)... | ecosystem: Environmental > Aquatic > Marine >... | reverse complement strand
GTCAGTCATGGGAGCTGGAAATGAATGGCTGTGAAAGGATTTTGTTTTAAATTGCATGAATAATTTCCTACCCGCCCTACACTAATTTTTCAATGGGTAGGTGTCTCACTTACATTGACACAGAGGGCTTCCTGCCTGCAGGGCCAGTCCAGGCAGGAAGCGACCATGTGGCTCCCTTTCTGGAAGATAGCCACTGACAGCAGCGCGGGCAGGCCCGCGCTTGCCGATTCCCACCGTTTTCCGCCTTGCGCCGGAAGGAAAACCCTTACCGGCTCAGCAAGCCTCAGACCTCTTTTTTCTGCACCGCCCGCTCCAGGATCCGGTAGCTGCGCTCCACCATGTCGCGGGGCTCGATCATCAGGCCGGCCTGGATCATGGCGTTGTCATAGATCTGCCTGACTATGGTTTTGGCAAATTCCTCGTCCGCCAGCCGCATGTCGGCCAGCCCCTTGATCAGCGGATGGCCGGTGTTGATCTCCAGGTTTTTGCCGGCTATTTTATGCTCCACGTTGGTGGCCCGCATGACCCGCTCCATGCTGCTGGTGAAAAAGCCGTCCGGATTGACGATCATGGCCGGGCTGTCCACCAGCCGCTTGGAGATGGCCACCTCTTTCACCTTGTCGCCCAGCACATCCTTCATCCACTTGGTCAGGGTCAGGGCAATGGGCTCGTCAAGTTTCCCGGTTGCGGCCGCCTCTTTTTCCTCCTTATCCTCCCCGGTTTTTTCCGGCAATTTCAAGTCAGCCCTATCGGCGGAAACCAGCTTCTTGCCCTCATACTCATGCAGATGGCTGAAGACAAAGTCATCGATGGGCTCCATGGTATAGATGATTTCCACGTCCCGCCGCTTGAACACCTCGCAATAGGGGCCGGCTTCAATGGCCTGGCGGGTGGGACCGTTGATGTAGTAAATCTCCTCCTGGCCCTCCTTCATGCGGCCGATATAATCGTCGAGTGAGATGAGTTTACCGTCCTCTGCTTTTGATGATTCAAAACGGAGCAGTTTGGCCAGATCATCCCGGTGGGTATAATCCATGGTGGCCCCTTCTTTCAGGAAAATGCCGAAGGTCTTCCAGAATTTTTCATATTGTTCGGCCTCGTTTTTGGCCTGATCCTTGAGAAATTTGAGGAAACGGCTGGTGATGACCTTTTTCAGCTTGGCGACCAGGGCGTTATCCTGCAGGGCCTGGCGGGAGATATTCAGCGGCAGGTCCTCGCTGTCCACCACCCCCTTGAGAAAACGCAGCCATTCGGGCAGGATGTTTTTGCTGTGCTGCTCGATGAGCACCTTCTGGCAGTAGAGGCTGACCCCGGGTTCGGTGCGGCCGAAACCCATCAGCTCGATATTGTCCTGCGGCACAAAGAGCAGGGACTTGATGGCCAGCGGAGCATCGGCGCTGAAGTGGAAATAACTCATCGGCTCATCAAAGGCATTGGCAATGAACTTGTAAAACTCCGTGTACTCTTCGGCCTTGATATCGTCCTTGCCCTTGGTCCACAGGGCCTGCACCGTGTTGACCGTCTCCCCGCCCACCTTGATGGGAAAACTGACAAAATTGGAGTACTGTTTGATGATGCGTTTGATGGTTTCCTCTTTGGCGTAATCAAAGGCATCGTCGTTCAGTTCGATAATCACTTTAGTGCCCCGGTGCAGTCCGCTTTCCGGGTTAAGGGTGAAGCTGCCGGTGCCGTCGGACGACCACTCATAACCCTCCGCATCAGGCCGGTAGGAACGGGACTGGACCCGCACCCTTTTGGCCACCATGAAGGCCGAATAAAAGCCCACGCCGAACTGGCCGATCAGGTTGACCTCTTTCTGTTGGGCCTGATCCAGCTCGGTGAGAAAGGTCTTTGATCCGGAATGGGCGATGGTGCCGAGATTATGCTCCAGTTCGTCCCGGGTCATGCCGATGCCCGAGTCGGTGACGGTCAGGGTGTGCTCCTGGTCATTGACACTGATATTTATTTCCAGGGTAGCGTCGGCATCGAACACCTCTTCTTCCATGAGCTGCTGGTGCCTGAATTTTTCCAGGGCATCCGCGGCGTTGGAGATAAGTTCCCGCAGAAATATCTCTTTTTCCGTATAAAGCGAATGAATGACGATATCGAGCAGCTTTTTGACTTCAGCCTGAAATTCTTTTGTTTCCGTTTTTCCTGTCATTGCCATACTCCGTTGAACTGATTTTAACTATGAACCCGCCATGTGAGGTAATCTCGTTGACGCAACCCTGATGCGGGTATGCAGATGATTTTGTGAACGTAACATAATCATCAAACATGGCCTGTCAACCCTGGCCCTGTCAGGAACGGCTCTCTTTTTTTTAAGTTGCATCCCTACAGGGTCGCTGGTATTATTCCAATCTTTTCATGACATAACTTATTGTATAATCAACCACCCATACCCCAACCCGCCAATTTTGCCGGTCTTGCAGCGATTGCTGCGCAGCAATCCGCGTTGCAGCAGCCCCTGCTGTTTCAAGGCTTATTTCCTGACCACGGCAATAAGGAGAAGAAAATAGATGACGATACGAGAAGATGCCATAAACGGGAAAATGACTTCCATCTTTGAACAATGCGCAAGAAATGAAGGAATATCCCCGCAGGCACTGATGGAAGGAGTGGCCCGGGGCGTCATGGCCATCCCCAAGAATAAAAACCATGATTTCGAACGCATCATGGCGGTGGGCAAGGGCCTTGCCACCAAGGTCAATGCCAATATCGGCGCATCCCGCGACATGCCGGGCCTGCAACAGGAACTGGAAAAACTCTGCGTTTCGCTTAAGGCCGGCGCGGATACCGTCATGGATCTCAGCATGGGAGAGAATCTCAACGAGGTGCGCCGGGGCATTCTTGCCCGCTGTCCCGTTCCCCTGGGCACGGTGCCGGTCTACCAGACCGTGGCCGATGTGGTGGAGCGGCAGAAAAAGGAAATCGGCGAGGTGACCGTTGATCAGATGCTGGCCACTATTGAGCAGCAGGCCAGGGACGGGGTTGATTTCATGACCATTCACTGCGGCCTGACCCGGGATTCCCTGACCAGGTTGAAGGGCCATGAGCGCCTCATGGGGGTGGTCAGCCGGGGCGGCTCCTTTACCATCGAATGGATGGCATACAACAATAAGGAAAACCCCTTTTACGAACATTTTGACCAGATCATGGCCATCCTGAAAGAATATGAAGTGACCATCAGCCTGGGCGACGGTCTGCGGCCCGGCTGTCTGGCCGACGCCACCGACCGGGGCCAGATCCAGGAGCTGATCCATCTCGGCGAGTTGACCCTGCGGGCCTGGGATGCCGGCGTGCAGGTGATTATCGAAGGACCGGGCCATATGCCCATGGACCAGATAGCGGCCAACATGCTGCTGCAGAAACGCCTGTGCCACGGCGCCCCCTTCTACGTTCTCGGGCCGCTGGTGACCGATATCGCCCCCGGCTATGACCATATCACCGGGGCCATCGGCGGGGCCATCGCCGCCGCCGCCGGCGCCGATTATCTTTGCTACGTCACCCCGGCCGAGCATCTCAAACTGCCCTCCGCCGAGGATGTGCGGGAAGGGGTGATCGCCTCCCGCATCGCCGCCCACGCAGCAGACATTGCCAAAGGATTGCCCGGCGCCCTGGACAAGGATATCGCCATGGCCAGATGCCGCAACCGGCTGGACTGGAAAGGGCAGATCGAATTGTCCCTTGATCCTGACAAGGCTTTGCGCTACCGTGAAGAGGGGAACTCTTACAAGGGGGACGCCTGCAGCATGTGCGGCTCCTACTGCGCCATCAAGGTTTATAAAAAAGCCACCTTGCCCGGCCGCGGCGGCACGGATAAAAAATAAATTCCTTTCGGAGGTCTGTCATGGCTGATATTTTCACGCCTGTGGTGGATTTTATCAACTACACCCAGTTGCTTGAACAAATACGGCAGGTTGATGTCAAAGGTCTCTTCACCAACCCCTGGTTTCTCGTGCCCTTCATCGCCCAGATCGGCTGGTGGTTTTACAAGCAGGCGCTGAACAGCCTGGTCTGCACCGCCCTGGCCATCGGCGTCTGGGGATTCTCCGGCACCACCTATGCCCAGCAGCTGGTGATCGACGGCGAGCTGCAGCTCGGCAAGGTTCTGCCCGTGGCCGGGATCGGCCTGGTGGTGATCGTGTTGCTGGTTTATCTCTTTTTCATCCGCTCTGATTGACAGTGTCCACTCTTGTCAATATCTATACCGCTCTTCTTGATCATTTCGGCCCGCAGCAGTGGTGGCCCGGGGAGACTGCCCTGGAGGTGCTGGTCGGGGCGGTGCTTACCCAGAACACCAACTGGACCAATGTCAGCAGGGCCATCGGCAATCTGCAACAAGAAAATCTCCTCAGCTTTGCCACCCTCGCCAGTCTGCCGGAAGCCGTGCTGGCCGGAAAAATCCGGCCTTCCGGTTACTTCAACCTGAAAGCACGACGCCTTAAGAACCTGCTTGCCCTGATCAGCCGGGATGCAGCCGGTGACCTGGATCTCTTTTTCAACCAGGACACCCCTATCCTGCGGGAAAAGCTGCTCTCCGTCAAAGGGATCGGCCCGGAAACCGCCGACTCCATCCTGCTTTATGCCGCGCAGAAACCTGTTTTTGTGGTGGATGCCTATACCTACCGCATGCTGACGCGCCATGGCCTCATCGGCCAGGAAACAAACTATGCCGAGATGCAGGAGCTGTTCATGGACACCCTGCCCGCCGATGTCAAACTTTTTAATGAGTATCATGCGTTGATCGTGCGGCTGGGCAAGGAGTACTGCAAAAAAAGCAGGCCCCGTTGCCGAGAGTGCCCTTTGCGGCAATTCGAGCCGTTGCTTCTTGACTGAAAAACGGCACGCGCAAAATGAACCTGCAAGGATAGAAAATGTTCTCCAGCCTTACCCGCATGACCATGTCACCCCCCATCTTCATCTTCTTGGCCCTGGTGTTGTTCTGCACCCCGCGGCTCTCCCCGGCCGAGGAGCAGCAGCCCTTGACCGCCGCCGATCTCATCAAGGAGAGGTTCACCAGCGAAGACGGCCGTGCCTGGGTGACGACCGGGGGAGAATCCGTTTATTCCTTTGATATGGGTGTTGTTTTTTATCAGAAGCGGGATTTCCAGCCGGCATGGGCCGGCCCTGACGGGAGCTTCCCCCAGGCTGACGCGCTGATCACCTCCATTCATGAGGCACACCTGGAAGGATTGATCCCTGAATACTATCATATCAAGGCCGTTGAGGCCCTGCTGGCAGCCCTGCGCGCCAGGCCGGCAAACAATCTCACCCCTGATCCCGCCCTGCTGGCCGACCTTGATGTGCTGCTCACCGACTCCTTTCTCCTGCTGAGCTGTCATCTTTCCAACGGCTGCATCAATCCCATCATGCTCAAGACGGAATGGTTCGCCTACAATGAAAAAATGGACGTGACCGCGGTTCTGGAACAAGCACTCCAAGAAAGCCGGATCAAGGAAACATTGCGTGATCTTACCCCGAAAGAAAAGCTCTACACCAGACTGCGTGATGGTCTCGCCCTATACCGGGGGCTGGCGGCACAAAACAAGGATTGGCCTTTGCTTGCCGCCGCAAAACCATCCATCAAAAAGGGCGCCCGCGACAAAAGGGTCCCTGCCGTCCGGCAGCGGCTTGCGGTTTTAGGCGACCTGCCCGCCGGGGAAAACACCAATGATGAGCTTTACGATGCGGGATTGGCAAGGGCGGTGGTCAGCTTTCAAAAAAGACACGGGCTTGATGCCGACGGCGTCATCGGCGCGAAAACCTTCAGCGCCCTGAATATTTCCCCGGATAAACGGGTACGCCAGATTGAGCTCAACCTGGAACGGCTGCGCTGGAGTTTCAGAAATCCCGGTAAACGCTATCTCCTGGTTAATATTGCCAATTTTTCCCTTGATGTGGTGGAAGAAGGCACACCCGTTCTGAGCATGAAGGTGGTGGTGGGCAAACCCTTCTGGAATACCCCGGTTTTCAGCCGGAAAATGAGCTATCTGGTATTAAATCCCCCATGGAACATCCCTCGAAGCATTGCGGTTGAGGAAATACTGCCGAAGGTCCGCAGGGACCGGCAATATCTGCTCAAACACAACATCAAAGTGCTGCGCAACGGCAGCCCCATCCAGGACCAGCAGCTGCAGGCCATCGACTGGTCACGGCTGAGCATTGACAATTTCCCCTACCAGTTGCGCCAGGACCCCGGCCCCGTCAATCCCCTGGGCAGCATCAAATTCATGTTTCCCAACCAGTTTGACGTCTATCTGCACGACTCGCCCCATAAAGGTCTTTTTCAGCGTAATGTCCGGGCCTTCAGTCATGGCTGCATCCGCATCGAAAGGCCGCTCGAACTGGCGGAATATCTGTTGCGCGGCAGCAAAAAGTGGACAAGGGAGCAAATCCTTGCGGCGATAAAAGAGGGCAAAGAGCAAACCGTCCACCTGCCGCAACCCGTGCCCGTCCATCTCCTCTATCTGACCGCCTGGGCTGATGACAATAAAGTCTTGCAATTCCGAGATGATATTTACGGAAGAGATATGATACTTGATGAAGCGCTGCCGGCAAACCAACCCCCGGCAAAAAGGGAACACAACTCGAAAGCGCCATGACTTTTCCCAAGCGTGCTCATCCGGCAGCCCATTTTCACCCGGACCGGCAGCAACATTTGCTTTGCCGGCGGCATGTAATATGCTATGATTTTAATCGTGGCTCTCAAACAGACTGTTTCATCCATCCCCCTATGACCTGAAATCGGGCAAAATCCTGTGAGGCTCCATAACAAATGAACGGATTTCAGCGCAGTTTAAGCAGAAGAGGATTCATCACCTTAGGTCTCATCACCGCCCTGTCAAGCGCCATTCCCTTGGAAGCGCTCGGGGCTGTGAGAAAGATGATCGCCCCGGAAAGATCTCTTTCCTTCTATAACACCCACACCGGTGAAAAACTGCGGTCCACCTACTGGTGTCAGGGCAGATATGTCCCCGGCGCACTGGCCGATATCAACCGCATTCTGCGGGATCACCGCACCGGCGACATCAAAAAAATTGACACAAATCTCCTGGATTTACTCTATGTTCTCCATGGAGAGTTCAATACCGGCGAGCCCTTCCACATCGTTTCCGGCTATCGCTCCGCCCAAACGAACAATCTTTTACGAAAACGCAGCAGAGGGGTGGCCAAAAGCAGTATGCACACCTGCGGCAAGGCAGTGGATATCCGTCTTCCCGGACGAAGACTTGAAAACCTGCTGACCGCGGCCGTAAGCCTGAAAAGAGGCGGAGTCGGTTACTACCCCGATTCTAAATTTATTCATGTTGATGTTGGCAGAGTTCGCTACTGGTAAAAAAATTTTAGTATCTGTTGCGAAAATAGGGCCCCCCAGTTGACAACACAACCCGGAGGACCCGGCCACTGGCAGGTTTTGTTCAGAAAAAGGCCGGGTTTTTGGTTTACTCAGGCGCGCATGCCGCTTATCGCGCCTGATGATGTTTTTCGTCCAAATGTTTCCCCGCTTCTCTTTACCCTTGCCTTTTAAGCTGAACCCTCTTATTTCTCTGCTCAGAGGTTCTGCCTTGCTTGATAACTTCCCGCCCCACAAGAAAATGACAAAATATCACATCCCTATTCAACCCAAAGGAGACAAGTCATGACACGCGATGAAATAATGAAAATTATCAAGGATCAAAATGTACACTTTTTCCGGCTGCAGTTTGTCGATATCTTCGGTTTCATGAAAAACATCGCCCTGCCGCTCAGCCAGATCGAAAAGGCCCTGGACGGCAAGATGATGTTTGACGGTTCTTCCATTGACGGCTTTGTCAGGATCGATGAGTCTGATATGTATCTCAAGCCAGACTATGACAGCTTCACCATTCTGCCATGGCGCACCAAGGAGGGGGCTTCCGCCGCCCGCATCATCTGCGATGTTTACCGGTCAGACGGGACAACCCCCTTTGAAGGCTGCCCCCGCAACAACCTGAAACGGGTGCTGGCCGAGGCCAAAGAGCTCGGCTACACCATGAAGGTGGGCACGGAATGCGAGTTTTTCTTTTTTGAGAAAACCGAGAAAAAGTATCCCACCACCAAAACCCATGACGTTGCCGGCTATTTCAGCGTCGATCCCGAAGACTGCGGCATTGACGCCCGCCGGGAGATCATCCTCACCCTGGAGGCCATGGGCTTTGAGATCGAGGCATCCCATCATGAGGTGGCGGAAGGCCAGCACGAGATCAATTTCAAATATGCCGACGCTCTGACCTGCGCCGACAACACGGTGACCTTCAAGTGGGTGGTGCGCTCCATCGCCGCCAAGTACGGCCTGCACGCCACCTTTATGCCCAAGCCGGTTTTCGGCATCAACGGCTCAGGCATGCATACCAATCAATCCCTGTTCAATCTGGATGGCACCAATGCCTTCTATGACCCCGCCGGGCCGCTGCAGCTCAGCCCTATCGCCTATCACTACATTGCCGGCATTCTCAAAAATGCCAGGGGATTTGCCGCGGTGACCAATCCGCTGGTCAACTCCTACAAACGCCTGGTCGCCGGCTATGAGGCCCCTGTCTATGTGGCCTGGTCTGCCTCCAACCGTTCCGCCCTTATCCGCATCCCCGCCTCCCGGGGTTTAGGCACCCGGACCGAGGTGCGCTGCCCGGACCCAACCTGCAATCCTTATCTGGCCCTGGCCATGATGCTCAATGCCGGCCTTGAGGGGGTGAAGAACAAGCTGCAGGCCCCGCCTCCCGTCAATCAGGACATCTTCGCCATGACCGCCGGTGAAAAAGTGGCGGCCGGCATTCCCTCGCTGCCGGCCAATCTCAAGGAGGCTGTCGACGAGCTCAAGGCAAACCCCCTGGCCAGACAGACCCTGGGCGAACATATCTTCGGCAAATATATCGAGGCAAAGGAGAAGGAATGGGACGAATACCGTGTCGCGGTCACTGACTGGGAAAAGGACAATTACCTGAGCATCTACTGAGCTGACAGAGGAGAAGGTAAAAAAAAACGGACAGAAGACAGCGGTCACAATGTTAAAAAAGGCCGTTGCCCGCCATGGGCAACGGCCTTTTTTCATGCTGACTCCCCACCCGGCATACCCAGCGCCCGGTCACAGGAGCGTTCACCGATCAAACGGCCGATGACGCAGGGTCGGATGATTTATGTGGCGGGTTGGACTTCCACCAGTTTTTCCTGAACGCCGAAGGGATCCTTGATCTCCACCCCTTCCTGTCGTTTGAGTTTCTTCTTGCCCCGTTCGTCGAGGTATTTTTCCAGCTCAAGATTCACCTGCACCGGCACCTCCTCGCCGGCCTTGGTCAGGGCCTGGCGCAGGAAGGCCTCGGCCTTCATGGCAAAGGCCGTGGAGTCGCCCAGGATGCGCATGGCCTCGGTGGGGTTATGGAAGCCCACCGAGTTCTCGGCGCCCACGTACAGAGTGCGCAGGAAGGCCTCCATATAGAAATCCTTGGCCCGGTCATAGAGCTCCCTGTCGATCTCCCTGCCGGCCGCCTGCAGCTCATGCACCTTCTCGATGAGCTTGGCCGCCGTGGCCGTGGCGTAACCGGAACGGATCATCAATGATACCGTTCTGTCCTGAATCGCCGTCACCTGGTCACGCAGCCACTCGGGAGTCTCGCTGTGACACTGCTGGCAGGCACGCATGTCGTTTTTCAGCGGACTCGTCACCCGGTGATCTGAGACCTTAACCGCTCCCACCTTGGTGTAGGGCATATGGCAGTCGACACAGGCCACGCCCGCTTTCCAGTGCACGCTGTCCCGCGAGAACAGCTCGAACTCGGGATGGCGCATGAAGGGCATCTTCATGCCGGTAACTTTCTGGGTCCACTCGCCCACCGTTGCATCACCGCGGATCTGCTTGATGATGTTCTCCACCGAGATGTCACCCCAGGCGCTGCCCTGCCACGGGAAGTAGATCCCCACCGATTTCTTGTCGGCGTCCTTATTGATGTTGTAGGTCACATGGCACTGGGCGCAGACGATGGTGCGCATCTCCTGGTGGGTGAGCCTGGTGCTGTCAACATTGATCGCCGCAAGGGCCTTACCCAGGGTGAAGTCGCGGGAAATCCTCAGCGACATATCCTTGTTGTCATGGCAGTCGATGCAGGCCACGCCCAGATCCTGGTGCTTCTCCGGGATCATGCCGCGGACTTCAGCCCATGGCTTGCTGTAATAATCAAGCCCCTTCTCCTTTTCCAGGATAGGGGCATAGGGAGTCTTGCAGGTCAGACAGACACCGCCCGCACCCACCCGCGAGGGATCGATATCCACCTGGTCTCTCAGCATGTAGGCGTGACCGCGCGGCTCATTGTACTCAACACCGAAGCCCCAGCCGTTAAAGAGCAGGGCCATGTAGGGAAACTCGGAGAGCTTGTCATAGGTGATGCCGTCGGCGTCAAAACCTCGTTTGTATTTACTCTTGCCGGCCGGGGTCGGCTCGGCGGTCTGCTTCCACATATCGTAATTGACCGGATAGGCCTTGCCCCATTCGGCCGGATCAATCTCACCGTCGGCAATTTTTACCGGCAGGACCGGCTGCACCTTTTCCGGCGCCCGGCAGCCGAACTGCAGTGCGCCGAGCGCAACAAGCATCAGGGGCCAAACATATCTGCTTTTCATATTCTCCTCCCTTTTTTTACTGTGTTTGGATCAAACCGCTGCCCCGGTGGGCGATGCGTCTATGGCAGCTCCAGCAGAGGCGCTGTTGGTCGATATTTTGTACAGTAGTTTCGTGACATCTGATGCAGTTGAGCTGGACCACCTCCTGGCCGTGGGCCGTGATCATGATCCGCTCGGGCACCCTGCCGGAATAAAACGCCAGGGTGTCCTTCAGACCGTCGATGCTCTTCCAGATATAGTGCAGAGCCACATTCTGATTGGGCAGGTGGCAGTCCACGCACTGCTCCCGCCGGTGCGCCCCGGTGTGGGCCCAGGCCTCATATTCGGCCTCCATCACATGGCAGCCGGCGCAGAACAGCGGGGATTCGGATTTGGCAAGCAGCTTGGGAGGCCCAAGCATCAGGAAAAGTGAAGCGGCAACCCCCACCATGAGGATTGCCAGAACATACAGGCCGATTTTTTTCTTCTTGACGCCCATTGTCGCACCTCCTCTGCTCATCAATTCGTTGGACGGATAGGAGAAAAGTCCTTTCAGGGCTTTGAGCGCTGCAGAGGCGGGACCCCCCCGGCCGCTCAAATATTACCGTGATATATGTTAGGTCGACCCTGGCCGGGATGTCAAACGGATTGTTAGATTTTACTGGAAAAGGGTTCTATAAATCCAGAAAGGTCGTGTCCCGGTTCAGAATACGGCAGCCGTTCTCCTCCACCACTCCCATGTTTTCCAGCCGGATCCCCCCCCAGCCCGGCAGATAGACGCCGGGTTCAACGGTGATGATCATGCCGGACTGCAGTTTCCTGTGGTTTCTGCGATTGAGCGACGGTGCTTCGTGGACGGCCAGGCCAACCCCGTGTCCCAGCCCATGGCCGAATCTGTCCCCCAGTCCGGCCGCGGTGATGACCTCCCTGGCGGCCCGGTCAGCCTCCCGGCCCGTCACCCCTGCCCTGATAACGGCCGTTGCCGCCAGCTGGGCCTTGCGCACCAGCCGGAACAGCTCAACGGTTTTCCGGTCCGGCGCGCCCAGCACCACGGTGCGGGTCATGTCCGAGCAGTAACCGTCCAGAATGAGGCCCATGTCAATGACAATGGGTTCGCCCTGCTTAAGCGGCCGCAAGCCGGGCACCGCGTGCGGGGCCGCGCCGTTTGGCCCGCCGGCCACAATGGTGGTAAAGCTCGGCCGCTCCGCCCCCATGCCGAGCATGGTGTTTTCGATGCGCATGGCCACCTCCCGCTCCGTCTGCCCCTCCCGCAGGGTGGCAAAGACTTCCAGGAAGACCTGCTCATTGAGCAGCACCGATTTTTCAATGCAGGCGATCTCCTCTTTTTCTTTTCGCACCCGCATCTTCTCGATGACGCCTACCAGCGGCACCGCCTCGATGCCGAGCCTGTTGGTGAGTGCGATTAACTTCTGGGCCGTGGCATGGAGCAGGTAATGACTCTCAAAGCCAAACCTTTTTACCCCCAGCCCGGGCAGCAGCTGCTGCAGCAGGGGCAACAGGCCTTTGGGATAGAGCATGATCTCGAAATCCTTCGCCTCGGAAGCCGCATGCAGCTCAAAGCGGGAGTCGGTCAGCAGAAGAGGGGTGCCGCGGCGGGGGATGAGCAGCACGCCGCTCGTTTCCGAGATGGAAGAATCAATGGCGCTGTAGCGGCTCAGATAGCGCCGGTTTTCCGGCTGGGTGACCAGCAGGGCGTCAATCCTGCGGTTTTTTAAGATTTTTCTCAATTCGTTGAGCTTTTCCATATTTTTCCGGGACCTTGATTAGTTATTGCAAAAAAACGGCAAGCACGGCACATTACTTTCTCCATCATTACCGTGACCACGGGCCAGGGCAAGCAATAATCAGCTAAGGGCTGCAATTATTTCCGGACAAAAAACATCTGGACATTTTGCCCAACGATCAGGGTATAGTGCTGTATGGTATTTTTTCGATAATTTTTTGTTGAGGGTCGCGCAGTATGCTTTTCCGGGTTTTTGCCAAAGATCACCTCATCAATCTCTACGATATTCTCGCGGTCAATCATGTTGTCGGGCCGCTGAGCAAAGGGCTCGACCGCCAGGGCGCACCTCTCTATGATTTCGACTTCATCTATGATTTTTCCGAGCTGCAGCTCGATTACACGGCAACCATTCACTCGCTGAAACGCTTTGTGCTGCCGCCCAGGGAAACCCTGTGCACCTTTGACCTGCAAAAAGACGGCTGGCAGAAACAGGTGGACTTCAATGCCTACAAGCCCATTGTCTATTTCGGTCTGCATGCCTGCGACATCAATGCCTTGAACAAACTGGACAAGGTGCTCACCGGCAACGTCTATCCGGACCCTTACTATGCCGCCAAACGCAAAAACATGTTCATCATCGGCGTCGGCTGCACGCCCCAGCCCTTCTGCTTCTGTAAGTCCATGGGCACGGATTCCGTGCTGCACGGCTTTGATCTGTTTCTGACCGACCTGGGCGACTCCTATTTCGCCGAAATCCATTCGGCCCGCGCCTTTGCCTTCATCAGCGGCATGGAGTGCCGGGAGCCGCGCCAAAGCGAGCACCAGCGTTTTGTGGAAGTGGCCCAGGAGCGCAAAAACCGCTTCACCTGCCATGTGGACACCACGGACCTGACCAAGATCCTTGATCTGGAATTCCAGGCCGACGTCTGGCGGGACTGGGGCCGGAAATGTCTGTCCTGCGGCACCTGCGCCAATGTCTGCCCCACCTGTTACTGTTACGGCATTGAGGAAAATGTCGATCTCGGCCTGCAGCATGCCGCCAAGACCAGACACCTCTACTCCTGCAATCTCATTGATTTTGCCCAGGTGGCCGGCGGCCATAATTTCCGGCCCGAGAGTCATGACCGCCTGAAATACCGCTACTACCATAAACACCGGGGCTTTGTCGAGGCCTTCGAGGAATCACTCTGCGTGGGATGCGGCCGCTGCGGCCAGTCCTGTCTGGCGAACATCACCGTGCCTGAGGTGATTGCCAGCGTACGGGGCAAGGGGGGAGACCATGCATAAACTGCCCTTTGTCGATGTGCTGGCCGAGCAAAATGATCATTCCCGCAAGCAGGACCTGGCAAGCTTTGAATACACCTTTCAGGCGGAAATCACCAATGTCTATGCCCTGACCGCCACGGAGAAACTCTATCAGCTGCAGATCATCGACCCCGGCGAACGGCAGCGCTTCTCCTTCCAGCCGGGCCAATTCGTCATGCTGGAGCTGCCGGGCATCGGCGAGGCGCCTTTCTCCATCTCCTCATCCCCCATCCGGCACGGGGATATCGAGCTGTGCATCCGGGGGGTGGGCAATCTGACCAATTTTCTCGCCCGAGCGCCCCGGGGCACCATCGTCGGCATCAGCGGCCCCTTCGGCACCAGTTTTCCGGTGGAGAAGATGCAGGGCCATGACATCCTGCTCATTGCCGGCGGCCTGGGTCTGGTTCCCCTGCGGGCCCCCATCTTTGCCGTGCTGGAAAACCGCAGCCGCTACGGCAATATCGACATCATCTACGGCGCCCGCAACCCGGCCGAGCTGCTGTTTACCTATCAGTACGATATGTGGCGGCAGTTCGACATTGATCTCAATATCATTGTTGACAGCGCCGACGCATCCTGGCAGGGGCCGGTGGGCCGCATCACCACCATTTTAGAGCAGCGCATCGCCGCGGCACCAAACATCGGCAAAAACACCTACGCCATTGTCTGCGGGCCGCCGGTCATGTTCAAATTCGTCTGCGATATGCTCATCAATGCCCGGCTGCCCATGCAGCAGATTTTCGTGTCACTTGAGCGCCGCATGCACTGCGGCCGCGGCAAATGCTGCCGCTGCAACATCGGCTCCACCTATACCTGCCTGGAAGGTCCGGTTTTTGACTACTGGTCGGTGATGAACATGAAAGAGGCCATCTAGGGATATCATGTCAGCCAGAGAACGCACCTATCTCGGCGTGCCGGTCAAAAAACCCAGGGCCGCCTTTTTCGAGTTCACCTCCTGCGAGGGCTGCCAGCTGCAGCTGCTCAATAACGAGGCCACCCTGCTGGATTTCCTGTCGCTCTTGACAATTGTCAATTTCCGGGAGGCGATGACTGAAAGCAGCGACGATTATGACATCGCCTTTGTCGAAGGCAGCATCAGCAGGGATGACGAGGCGGAGCAGCTGCGGGTAATCCGCAGCCGGGCGAAGACCCTGGTGGCGGTCGGCTCCTGCGCCTGCTTCGGCGGGGTAAACCAGCTCAAAAACCGCTTCAACGATCTTGCCTGGGTGAAAGAGCAGGTCTACGGCTCCCATGCCATTGACACCCGGGAGGCGGTGCCCCTGTCCGCCATCGTGCCGGTGGATCTCTCGATCTACGGCTGTCCCATCAAAAAGGAAGAGGTGGAAAAGGTGGTCACCAATCTGGTGCTGGGCAAGTCCATTGATTACCCCAGGTATCCGGTGTGCATGGAATGCAAGGACAACCACAATGTCTGTCTCTTTAATCTGGGCCAGCCGTGCCTGGGGCCGGTCACCAGGGCAGGCTGCGACGCCTGGTGCCCGAGCAACCGCCTCGGCTGCTGGGGCTGCCGGGGGCCGGCGGAAGCGGCCAATGTGCGGCAGCTCAGGCAGATCATGCATGAACACGGCTTTTCCGATGAGCAGCTGCTGGACCGGCTGGAATGTTTCGGCGGCTTTGCTGACTATGTCACTGAGCTGAAAAAAGCCGCCAAGGAATAGCGAACCTATGAAAGTTTCCTGCAATATCAAGGTAAACCATCTGAGCCGGGTGGAGGGACACGGCAATATCCGCATCAGGATCAAAAACGGTGAACTGCTGGAGGCGGGCTGGGACGTGGTGGAGACGCCCCGCTTTTTCGAGGCCATCCTGGTGGGCAAACTGTGGGAAAACGCCCCTTATCTCTGCGGCCGGATTTGCGGCATCTGCTCCATCGGCCATACCCTGGCCAGCATCCGGGCGGTGGAAAACGCCTTCAGCATGACGCCCGACCGGCAGACCGAGAGACTGCGGCTCCTGCTCAAACACATGGAGACCCTGCAGAGCCATATTCTCCACCTGTATTTTCTGGCAGCCCCTGATTTTCTGCAGCTCGGCAGCGTACTGCCGCTGATCGAGTCCCACCCCGAGGTGGTGCAGCGGGCCACCCGGCTGAAACTGCTGGCCAATGACGCCTGCGACATCATCGGCGGCCGGCGGCTGCATCCGACGCGGACCGTGGTCGGCGGCTTCACCATGCTGCCGGAAAAGTCCCAGCTCGCCCAGCTCAAATCAAGGCTGGAAGCCGCCCTGCCGGACCTGATCAAAACAGCTGAACTCTTCCACACCTTTGCCCTGCCTGATTTTGTCAGGGAGACGGAATTCGTCTCTTTACTGGGAAAGGACCATTACCCCTTCATAGGCGGTGACCTTATTTCAAGCGACGGAGTGGTCAGGGCGGAGGATGAATATCTGCAGATGACCAATGAATATATGGTGGACCACTCCACCTCCAAATGGAGCCGCCTTTCCCGCCAGTCGCTGGCGACAGGGGCCCTGGCCCGGCTCAACAACAACTACGCCCTGCTGCAGCCCAAGGCCCGGGAAATCGCGGCAGGCTTCTCCCTGCAGCCGGTCAACCACAATCCCTTCATGAACAACATCGCCCAGCTGGTGGAATGCGTCCATGTGGTCAGCGACAGTATTGCCATCCTTAAGGAACTGCTGGCCGGCAAATGGCAGGAGCCCCGTCAGCCGGTGGTGCCGAAGGCGGGGCGGGGGGTGGGCGCGGTGGAGGTACCCAGGGGCATTCTGTACCATGCCTATGAGTTTGACCCTGCTGGCCGCATCACCAGGGCTGACTGCGTCATTCCCACCAGCCAGAACAACGCCAATATCCATTATGACATCATCGAGCTGGCCCGCCAGTCGGCAGCGCAGCAGAAAACAGACAGCGAGATCCAGCGCCTGGCCGAGATGCTGGTGCGGGCTTATGATCCGTGCATATCCTGTTCAGTCCACTGATTTCATTTCTAAATCAAGATGAATACGCGGACACCCCGCAAGGGGGTATAAAGGCAAGCGAGCAGCGACGAGACAGTACATATATACGGTGAGGAGCCGCACAGCGCAGCCGATTCAGTTCAATCCCCCCTTGATTCAGGAATGAAATGACACGGTGAAATTTACCTGCAGGTCATAAAGGTCGTCATGCAGTCGCCGGATGGCAGAAAACAGATCATCGGTCTGCAGGGCAACGTTTATCGTCATGCCGGCCTGCGGCGCGGGGCACAAATACGACAATGACGCGGCATGGGTTGCCGCCCAGCGGTGCACCGCCTTTTCCACCTCCTGCCAGTTGCAGCCGGAGGATTCCGCATCCTGCTCGATGCACAATGTTATCCGCATGCCAGGGACGGCGGGACAAAGGTCTCAGCCATTGAGATGGGTGGCGATAAACTCTTTATACTGCTCAACCGCACGGCCATACTGGTCATTCAGTTCCACCATGATTCTCTGCCATTCCTCGGCAAATTTTGGGTGCTGCGATGGCTGAAGCTTCATTTTCATGCCGGTCTGCTGGGCCAGATTTTTTTCCATCATCATCATCTGCTGGGCAAACTGTTCTTCAAGCTGCTTTTTAAGCTGCTCCTTGTGTGATAGATAACGGTCCAGGATCGATTTCATTTCCGTGAACACCGGGACCAGGTCGCCCTTGTCCCGCCCGATCTCCATAAGGGCCTGCATGGCTTTTTCCGCGGCAGGGGCCTCATCCGTCTTCCTCGGCAGCACAATATTACGGAGCAGGGCGGTCACCATGCCCTTTTTCACATGAGGCCGTTCTGCCGCGGAACATTTTACCAGGGCAGCGGACAGCTCAACCTGTTCACCCCGCAGATAGCCTGCGGCAAGGCGCATGCCTTCCTTTTCCTTTTCCTGCAGAATCAAATCATCGGAGGCCCTGGCCTCCATGCGGGCGGCCCGCTCGAGAACCATTTCAAGTGTGCTTCGTATTTCAGCCATTTTCTTGTCCGTTTTGCTGGAAAATTTATTGCCGCAGAACCCGCGGGGAAGGAACAGCCCGGGACCCCGGCGCCATCAACACCACTTAGTGCCAAAGAGAAAAATCATAAGTGGGCAATTGCTGACAATGTAACCGCTGCAGCGAATCTTGGCGATAAAAATCATGAGAGGAGCAACACTGCGGCCGCGCGGAAAACCTGCGGCAAAAATATGGCGCGCCAACCTGGTAGAGACCTTTAGCTGATTGACAAATCGGGCTGCCTCGCGTAGTATGATTTTCTTTTTCAAAGGAGGAAATGAAAGTGGATACTCCTGTAGCCTCTAAATCACACAGCAATCCAGCCCCCAAAACGGGCATGCGGCTTACCTGCCCAACCTGCGGTAATGACAGAGATTTTGTAGAAGTCGCTGATGGGGTAATCCTGACGACCCATTATGTGCAGAACGACGACTGCAGCTTTACCCAGGACGGTGACGAATCCCAGATATTAGGGGAAATCCGCTTTTTCTGCGGAGAATGCAACGCCGATCTTACCCGCTTCCACCAGCGTTTTGTGGAAATGCTCTTTTAATGCGCACCGCTCCGCCGCCCCGCATTATCACCTCTAACCAGATCCTGCGCCAACAATATCACACCCTGCGGAGCGGGGATATTGTTATCGGCCGGCTGCGCCTCAAGACAACCGAGGAACATCTCCTCCTTGATCTGGTTGAGCGGGGCATCATTCTTTTTCCCTCGGCGCTGAGCCAGCATCTGTGCCGCTCAAAAACCTTTCAGGCCCATCTTTTCAGCGGCCAGATGCTTCCCTTGACCATGTCGATCCATGACCAGCATGACATGCTGAAGACCGTCAATCTGTATCAGCAAAACGGCATCAACAGGGTGGTGACCAAGCTTGACAGAAAAAATGCCGGCATGGGAATTCACCTGTGGCGCGATGTTGAGGATGTTTTCACCCACGCCGCCCTGGGCTCACTGCCCTTCCCGTTTGTTATCCAGCCATTTGCCGAAAACAGCCGGGATATTCGCGTCATTATCCTTGGCGATTATATCGAGTCGTACGCACGGCACAACCCGAACAATTTCAGAAATAATCTGCACTGCGGGGGACAGAGCAACCCCTGCGAGTTAAGCGGAGAGCAGCTTGATCTCTGTCGGCAGGCCATGAGCAGGGGCAAGTTTCCCTACGCCCATATCGATCTGATGATTGTGGAAAGCGGGGAGACCTTTCTGGCCGAGATCAATTTGCGGGGCGGCATCAAAGGGGCAAAAATCAGCCCGGCCGACTACGGCAGCAGGGTGGAGGCGATCCACCGGCATTTTCTCGGCACCCGGTGAATTTCCCATAAAAAAAAAAGGAGGCAGCGGAATCAAATCCACAACCTCCTTGCAAGACTAAAAAGCAGAAAAACTGCTTATAAAAGCATCATACACAACCGGTCGGTTTCGGCAGACCAGCCATCTTACAGGCTCCTTTACCAGGTCCTGAGGGGAACAGCTCATAAATTCTTTTCAGCGGGAAACCTGTGGTTTTGGAAAGAATACGAACCATCGGAGCAATACCGTTTTTCTTGTAGTAATCCTGCAGAGCGTTGATAACTTTCCAGTGCTCGTCGGTCAGGTCGCTGATGCCTTCGAGGCCCTTTACGTACTCAACCCAACCCTCATTCCATTCTTCCATACCTTTTGTGAGGAAACCGTCCTCGTCAACATCGTAAGAATTTCCTGCATGTTCAATAATTGCCATGTGATTCCTCCTTTGCGAGATTAATTCAAATTGCTAAATGATAGCTGCGCTTAGCAAGATTAACTTACCTTCTCTAATAAATAATCCTAAATAATCGATGCTTTTGCATTTGTCAAGAATGCAAATGGGGATTTTTTCATTTTATGCATGAATATTCATTCATTTATTAACAATACTATTTTAATCAATGAGTTACACCACATAAAATAACCACAAAATAGCACTGTTTTAACCGGCAAATACCGTAATTTTACCTAATTTTGTTATAGTAGTCCTGCAATTCCCTGACAAGAAATCTCCTTATTCTGCTCAGATTTCTTGCATGAACGCCGCCAAGGTCACCCAACCGGGCACGGGACAACAGGGAACCGGCCTTGCCTTCGACTTTGCTCCACAGATTTTCCTTGTAGTTGCTGTCAAGATTGACAAGCCCGGCCCTGCGGGCCTGGCATCTCCGCACCAGCCGCGGGAAACTCCAGCGGGTAAACCACAGCCAGGCGAGAAAGCAGACAATGGCCACGCCGGTCAAGGGAATCACCAGGTGCTGCGGAGTGACGGAACCCTGCAGCAGCGCATTGATCAGCGACTCATCGGGCATGCCGGTAAGTCCCTTGAGGATGGGCCCGGTGAGTAAAAAGGCGGCAAGACCCGCCACCAGGGCAAACTTGCCGACACCGGCCAGGATTGTTCTGCCCATGCTGCTGAAGGTGCACATCGCCTCGCAGACCAGCAGCAGCTCATTGGCCTGCCGGTCGATATCCTGGAGAATATGATTGACCCGAAACCCCGGCGCGGAGAGGATCTTCTTTTTCAGCTGCTCCCGCTCCTCCCGCCAGACCGCGAGAATTTCCGATGGTTCCGCCACATCAGGGGCATAGGTGACATAAATGGTGGGTATGTCCTTGCGCCCCGTCATCTGGGAAAGATTCCAGCACAGCGTACCGTACGATCTGACCAGATCGCTCAGATTGTCGCACTCATCGATGCGGCTCATGACGAAAACAATGCGGTCCTCGCCGGTGGTATCAGGCAGGGTACTGCGGATGGCGGTATAGGTCTCACTGATGGTGCCGGCCTTGTGAGGGTCAAACATGAGAACAACCAGATCCGCCAGTTTGGCGAACTCGCCCAGCACCGCCAGGTAATCATAACCGCGGTCCTTTTCCGTGACCGCGTCCAGCATGCCCGGACTGTCGATCAGGGCCATATTTTCCAGAAAAGGGGCATCAACCTTTTTCAGGCGGAAATGGGAGATAAACTGCTCGCCGAAGGACTTGAACCTGCCGAAAGGCAGTGTTTCATCATTGACCAGGGTGGAGCCGGGCACCTCCTGCTCACCATCTGTCCTGCCATAGGAGGTGAGGATGGTAAACGAATCATCCGTGGGCGCCTGGCCGGTGCGCTGGATGTTCTGGCCGATCATCTCGTTGATTAAGGTGGATTTGCCGGAGGAATAATTGCCGATGACCAGCACGATCGGCTTCCACTTCATCACTGACTCCAGATCGGAGTAATCGAGCCGGTAACGGTTAAAGAGCGGCAACAGGGTAGTGCGAACATGGTGTTGCAGTTCCGCCTGCAATTTTTTTTCATCCATGGGCATCAGGGAGGTGTTGATGGTTGAGTGGAGGGCAAACCTGGTCCGTCTTTATCTCTGTGTACCATTAACAGATAGCGGAAGAAATTACATTGAAAATGTGCGGAAGAAAATCCCTCTGACATATTATTGCCCGATGATGACCTCGTTTGCGAGTTCATTGCTGTCATCCGGTTTGACAGGAAAATGACGGGCCAGGAGATCCCCGACATCCGCGATGGACTGACATAATATATCCGCGGCCTTCCCAACCTTGATGCCGGCGGCAATATCGTGGGCATAAGCCTGCAGGGTCTCCGGCCGGATCTTTTCATAGATTCCCCTGTCAGCCAGCACCCAGACCTTGTGTTCAAAAAGGGAAATAAAAAAAAGCACGCCGCTCTCATCACGGGTTTTGTGCAGTCCCTTGTCGTAAAAGGAGGCAAGGGCCCGGTCCCGCACCTGCAGCTCAAGGCGGTCATTGGGGGTAAAGAATCTTTTGACAGCCGGCAGATAGTGCACGAGCCAGCCGCAGAGGGCCATAAGCACAAGGGCTGATACCACAAACACCCATAGGGAGCCTGTCCAGAACAGTTCTGTGACGGCAAGGGCCAACAGACTGCCGATGACAGCGCCGGCCAGCATCTGGCCCTCAGGATAGGCGTCGCTCTGGTCGACAACCATCACCGCAATCTCGCCAGCCGTTATGAGCTCTGCCTCGCGAACAGCGTCAACGATCCTCTTTTTGTCAGTTTCCGTAAAAAATGTTTCCGCCTTCATGATCACCAGTTCCCTGAAGCGCCGCCGCCGCCGAAGCCGCCGCCGCCAAAGCCGCCGAAACCGCCGCCGCCGAAACCACCACCGTGGCCGCCGCCATAATAGCCCACGCCGCCCCGCAGCATACCGGCCATGAAAAACGGCAGCAGCCAGCCGCCAAAGGCCCCGGCCGGGATGAGCAGAAGCAGCAGCAGAAAACTGAAGGGCAGCAGGCCGAAAAGAAAGGCCAGGGGAAAAAGCACGGCACCGCCGATCACCCCGAGCGGCCGCCAGATTCTGCCCAGGAAGGCCACCAGGAAGAGGCCGAAAAAAAGAAACTGAAAAAGCAGCGGCGGCGGCTCGTCGCCCCGTCTCGCCCTTGCCCCCTGGCGGTCCGTCTTGAATTCACCCCTGGTGGCCTGGACAATCGCCGCCACCCCCGCCTCAAAGCCCTGGTCAAAGCGGCCGGTCTTGAAATAGGGGCTGATGACGCCGTCAATGATGCGGCCGCTCAAAAGATCGGTCAGTACAGGCTCCAGCCCGCGGCCCACCTCAATCCTGATCTTTCTGTCGTTTTTGACGACCATGAGCAGCACGCCGTTATCCTTGCCCTGCTGGCCGATCTTCCACTGGTCCACCGTCCTGATGCTGAAATCCTCGAGAGCATCTCCCTCAAGCGAGGCAATGGTCAGTATCGCCACCTGGGTGGAATCAGTCAGATCAAACGACTGCAGGGCCCGTTCAAGCTTCATTTCCTCCTGGGCTGAGATCATGTCCGCGTAGTCGTTGACATAGCCCTTATAGGGGGGAACATCCAGGGCAAGGGCAAGACTGCCCGGGCCAATGATGCAGGCCACGAGCAGCAGAAAGGCAGCCAGGCGCCATCGGCGCAGGTATTGTGCGATTGAACTCAATGATATTTCCCCGAGTTGTCAACCAGCCTTAAAATTTCACCTTGGGGGCGGTCTCGGCCCCGGCCTCGGCCTTGAACGATTCACGGCGCGGCAGTTTCAGCAGGAAATTATTGGTCAGATTATTGGGAAAGGTGCGGATCGAGGTGTTAAATACCCGCACGGCTTCGTTATAGCGGACCCGGGCCACGTTGATTCTGTTTTCCGTCCCTTCAAGCTGGTGCTGCAGGTCCATGAAATTCTGGTTGGCCTTGAGATCAGGATACTGCTCCACCACCACCATCAGCCTGGACAGGGCCGAGGTTAAACCGCCCTGGGCGCTCTGAAACTGGGCCAGGGCTTCGGGACTGTTAATGACATCACTGCCGAGCTTCAACTGTCCCACCTTGGCGCGGGCCTCGGTGACGGCGATAAGGGTCTCCTGTTCATGGGCGGCATAGCCTTTCACCACCTCCACCAGATTGGGGATCAGGTCGGCACGGCGCTGATACGCGGCCTCAACATCGCCCCAGGCGGCAATAACGGTTTCGTCATTCTGCTGAATCGTATTATAACCGCAGCCGCTGAGGCCGAAACACAACAGCAGGAGGGCAGGGAAAAACAAAGCAATTCGTTTCATAACGGCAAATCTCCAGAAGTATTTATTGATACGGCATTTTTTGTCATACCTTAACACAGAAAAAGAGCTTGTCAATCGTCCGGCTGACAGAAGATGCCCAATTTTTCACCTACGCAGCCATCCATACCGCCCGATATTTCCTGACAAAATCAACCGGCTTATAACTGAGCTTGGCGTGGCGCAAACCTTCGTCGCCCAGGTCCTGCTCCCGGTTGATGGTATCATAAATATCAGGCAGAATCGAAGCAAAGGCCTGATTGACAAACTGCCACAGTCCCTTATACTCACCGACAGCCTTTTCAAAATGGATGGCGAAACTTCTGCCCCGCATCAGTTCCTCGCCCAGGGAATAGGCCACGGGCCTGCCGTCCACATAGTAGACCCCGCCGCACAGCTGCAGTGCCTCTGCCTTTTCCAGGGCCTCTTTTGCCGCGTCGTAATCACCCGGGTCATCCCGCCCCTGTCGCCAGGCGTCCAGAACACTCAACGCATCCGGCATGTACTCTTCCAGCAGCGGCCTGCCCTCATATGAATAATTGCTGACAAAGGCTTTAATCAGGTTGCGTTTTTTATGAAATTTTCCGCCGCTCAGCTCGGCAAGATCCTTGCGCAGGTAGAGATAGTCAAAATTGGCCCGGTCTTCAACGATCCGGCATCCCCGTTGCGCCAACACCTCGGCCTGGGAAGCGGAAACACACTTCATTGTCCCGAAATCTTTAAACAACTGACGCAGCAGCTTGTCATCCGGCAGGCCGAAAGGCAGCATGAAAAAAGACTTTCCCCCATCAGCCCCGACAATAAGCAGCCGTTCTTCGGAGAGCCGGGACACCCGGTAATGATGGATTTTTCTAAAAAGATATATATTGGCAAAGGTGAACTCGGAAATGCCGTCCGGCAGCTGCTGAAACAGCGGGTGCATGGTCGCCCGCTGCAGCAGGTCAAGTTCTGCCAAAAGGGGATAAGCTGGTATCATAAAAGGGCCTTTACTCACTTTGATGTAAAACAGCAGACTGTTGCAAACAATAAAAGCATCTTTATCCCGGCACTGTCAACTTCTCTCTTTTGTGATATAGTGGCAAAAAGGGGGAAAAGAAATGGTCCAACAGAAAAGTCAGAAGTGGTTTCTGCTTGCAACAATTGCCGCCTATTGCCTGATCGGAGTGGAGATCATCATCATGATCTCGCCCTTTGCCCTCTATTTTTACTCGATTTACGGACCGGTGCTGGAATTCTTTTCCTCTTCGCCCTACCTGAGCTGGACCACGGAATTCTTTCTGCCCCACATGACCTTTCCCAATGATCCGGTCATCCTCATCATCTCCTATCTGCAGATCCTGCTGGTCATCGGTTTAGCGCTGTTCTTGTCCGCGGCAATCCCCCTGTACTACGGCCGTTTTACCGGGCGGGGAGTGGTGCGGATGAGCTTTTATGCAAAAATCAGGCATCCCCAGTATCTGTTTCTTGCCATCTCGGGATTCGGACTCCTGCTCTACTGGCCCCGTTTCATCATCCTCATCATGTACGTCACCATGCTGTATGTCTATTACCTGCTGGCCCGCAATGAAGAGTGGCGGATGAAACAGGAAGCCCCCGGCAGCTATGAGGCATATATGACCAGCACCCCCATGTTCATCCCGGGGGAGCCGGGCGGGAAAATCTACCAGCTCCTCTTCGGCTGGATCCGGCCGAAATGGCTGGGCATTCTTGCCACCTATTGTCTTGCCGTCACCTGTTCCGTGTGGCTGGCCATGGGCATCAGAACATATACCATAAAACAGCTGCCCGCGGTTGAGGTCAATGCCATGACGGTGTTGCCGGTTTTCCCCCGACCGGCGGAGGAAGTCCGTGCGCTTTACGAAAAGATCGCCTCCTCCGCCCAGGTGAAGCCCTTTCTGCAGGGAGAAATAGGGGCCAATCTGACCTACATTTTCCCGGGTGATTTTTTTCTGACGGCAATCGTCACCGATGAAGACCGCCGTTTTTCAGACGATATTCTTGAACGCTTTCCCGAGGTGCTTGAATGGCACCAGCATAAATTCAAGGGGGGGCTGGGGAAATTCTTTAGAATTTTCTATAATTTTATCAGGACACTGGGCAGCGTGGCAACGGATTACCATGTTGAACGTTTTGTTTTTGTCCAGGTGAGCGATGCCGGGGGCAACCTGGCCCCGCCGCAGGATATTTTCAGGCTGGGCATGAAGAGAAAGCCGGTCCTGCTGGTTGATGTCGACACCGAAGACCACCGCATCGTTTCCATCATCATCCCCTCGGGAAAACACAAATGGGGCGCCATGCCGATGCCGTCTTTCTAGCGGCCAGCCCCTGTTGTTGTCCCAGCCTCATCCTGCTGTCAGACAGTTGCGGCCTGCCTCTTTACTCCTGTACATGAGGGTGTCCGCTCTTTTAACCAGGCTTTCCATGGTGTCATCATCCCGCACCAGGGTGGCGCCAAGGGAAAGGGTGACCTGCAGCCTCTCACGGCCATAGACGATATAGGACTGTTCCACCAGCAGGCGCAGCCGGTTGCCCAGCTGTGCAAGATCCTGCCGGGAAATATTGCGGATAATGGCGATAAATTCCTCCCCGCCCCAGCGGCCATAAAGGTCAAAGGGCCTGGAGTTGGCAAGAAAGGTTTTTGCCACAAAACGCAGCACCGCATCACCGGCGTCATGCCCATGGCTGTCATTGAACTGCTTGAAATGGTCGATATCAAGGAAAAGAAGGCCGAAGGGGACATGGAGGCGCTTTTTTTCTGCAAAGCAGTTCAAAATCTCCTTCTCAATATAATGCCTGTTGGCCAGCTGGGTGAGATTATCAAGCAGGGCCAGTTTTTCCAGCTCCTGCAGCCGTAACGCATTGGCTTTGTGGTTGCTGATGTCGGTGAACAGCTCAATACCCCCGAGAATGCGCCCCCCTTCGTCGCGCAGCACGCTGATGCGCACGGAAACAGGTATTCGGTGCCCGTCCTTGTGGTGCATGTACACCTCGGCCTCACGGAATTTTCCGTCGGCAATGCTCTGGGCCAGGGGACACAGGCCCAAGCAGAGGCTCCTGCCGCTGCCGTCCACATGGGTGAGAATGTTGTCGGAACAGGACCGGCCGACCACCTCGGCCGCGCTGAAGCCGGAGATCTGTTCAGCGGCCTTGTTCCAATAGGTTATGACCCTGTCCCGATCGACAAAATACAAACCGTCATGCAGGTTCTCGATGATGCTTTCATAAGAAACACCGGTAAGCTTCATAACCACTCCCTGTTGCGCTCTTTTTCCTGAGCGCCTTTCCCCTGAACTGCCCGAGAAGCCGGATGCAACAAAATTCCGCAAGGCGCCTGCAAGGAAGGGGCCTGCGCGCCGAGAGGATCCCCAAGACTACCAGACCGGATAAAATCAGGCGTCAATGCAGATGATTGGGAACTGATCCCCGGTCAGACTTGTGCCGCCCTGCTCCGTCACCACAAAGGTGTTTTCAACCCCAACCATCCCCACCCGGGGAATGCCGATTTTCGGTTCAACGGCCAGCACCATGCCCTGTTCAAGAGGCAGATCAAACCCCCTGGCCAGGACGGGATATTCATCAATGGCCAGACCGATGCCGTGGCCGACAAAGCCGACCTTGTTTTTGCCGAGCCCCATGAAGCCTGCGCCCCAGCCTTCCTTATCCGCCCATGCCGCAACATGATGCCAGATGTCGCTCGGCAGCACCCCGGGCTTGAGGTGATCGGCAATCCACTCCTGCACTTCGATGCAGAAATCCTGGGCCGCCTGCACCCTGGCCGGAATGGTGCGTCGCTCCCCGAGCCAGTAGACCTGGGTCCTGTCTGTCTGATACCCGGCCAAACAGAAGCCGTTATCAATGGTCAGGGGCTCTCCCGCCGTCCATACCTTGGTGGCCGAACCCATGTGCGGTACGGCGGGATGGGCGCCGCGCAAACCCAACGGACCATTGAACACACTGGGATAATTGCCGCTGTCCCCTGCCGCAATGTGGCCCATAAAGACCTCTTCGCCATAGCTGCCCATGCGTAAAATACCATGATGGCCCTCGCTATAAAACAGCTGGGACAGGATGTGGGCTATGGCCAGCTCCGTCATGCCCTCCCTGAGCAGGGGCGGCAAAAGCTCCACCAGGCACCGGGCATGCCCGGCGCCGGCCTTGTCAAGCATGGCCAGCTCCCAGTCGGACTTGGTGCCCCGCGTCATGGCCAGCACTTTGTCCCCGGGCAGAAATTCATGGGCGGCCAGGGCGGAGGTAAAACTGTTGGCAAGGGCCCATGACAGGCCATTCATCTCCACGGCAACGGTTGCCGGCAGGGGAGAGCCGGCAGAATGCAAAACCGCCTCGATCTCTTTATAAGATCTGAACGGCAGAATATTTTCCACCGGCGATTCGATTTCGGCCCGCTCCTGGCCCCGTCGGCAGAGCAGCACCGGCTTGCCGTCAACCGGCAGCCAGAAGATGCCGTTGCCGAACGTGCCGCTCAGGTAATAGATATTCACACGGGAAAAGACGATTATTCCCTCTGCCCGGGGTATGCAGTTTTTCAGCAGGACCCGGCACCTGTTCCAGCGGTTTTCCAGCTCCCGCAGCGGCACTGTTTCCAAAACACCATTCTCCTGTGGTTAAAATATGCAAAAAAACAACGGTGGCCGACCCCATGCCTCATATTTGGCAGGCGTCATGAGCAGCAACGGATCTGCTGGACATGGTCGTGCCATCTGAGATTCTTTCCATCCGCCTCAGAGGATCAGATGTTTTTTTCAATCCCCGGGATTGCATCACCTGCCGGACCGCGGCCCGGTGGTCGTCAGCGCATCAAATCCGCCATAATCCGTCTCAAATCTCTTCCTGCCCGTGCAGAGGAATTCCTCATAGCTCCAGTCTGATGGCAGCAGAAGATGGACAAATTCCTCCCTGATGACGTAGGTGTCGGCGACAAGACCCTTGCCGTCCGCCCAATCCACCAGCACGGTGCGTCTGTCATACATCTCGCCCTCGAAACGGTCCAGCCGTTGCCATGCCTCCTCCGGCACCTCCAGATAAACCAGCCCTTGGACAGCGGCTTCCTGCCGGCCGATAATTGCCGGATATTCCTCGCCGCGAACCCGGCAGCGCCGGAAACGGGCAAGGGTGGCCGGGGCGTGGAGGGGCAGACAACCGGCAACCTGCTGCATGATGTCGGCACACATCAGCGTCCCATAGGCAAAAAGATTCATCGGTCGTCCCCGCTTATGCTTGACTCGCAATAAAGGGCAATTCCCCGGATAAACCGCAGGCCTGATCAGCGCTGCAGCTTGTCCAAGACCAGCCGGCCGGCTGCTTCCAGCTTCTGCCTGTTGCCGTCCCGGTCCGGATTGCCCACACCGATGGTAATATAGTAACCCCCGGTCAGCAGATGCAGGCCTCCTGTCCCAATAAAGGCTTCATCGCCCAAGCCGGTCAGATCAACCCGGCCATCGGCCAGCATCTTTTTGGTTTCGGCAAAGATGGTCTTCGGACTCTGTCCCGCTTCCCGCACCTGTTGCGACATGAACTCACCCTGTTGCACCGTTATCTGCAGAAATTTATCGGAACCCGCGGCCTCGTAGAAGCATTTTTTCATGCCCACCACCTGCTGTTCACCATATTGTCCGTCTTTGACATCTTCCCCGATCAAGCTGGCCGCCTCCGCCTTGGTAATGAGTGCACAGGGTTCTTTGAGCTGGCAGTCGGCTGCTTGTCCTCTGGCTGTCTGCACTTCCGTCTGGTTGCCCTGGCTGTTTTCACTGCTTTTGTCATCTCCGCCGCAGCCGGCAAAAAGTATGACTGTGCTTACCAGGAGGCATAAATATTTTTTCACCATTGTTTTTTCCTTTTTTTTGTGGTTCCTGCTTGCGTTCACCATTTCACGCTATGCGCCGAGCAGCTGCGCCAGGGCCCGGCACAGGGCGGCACACTGGCCGTCCGTGCCCACCGTAATACGGAGGAACTGCTCGATGCGGTCCTGCTTGAAATGACGAACGATGATCGCTTTTTCCCGTAATCCGGCGGCGAGCGTTGCGGCGTCCCAGGCCGGATGCCGGGCAAAGACAAAATTTGCCGCAGAGGGCAGCACCTCAAAACCTAAACCGCGCAGATTACGCACCAGCTCTTCCCTGGTCCGTATAATCGCCTGCCTGGTTTTGTCAAAGTATTGCCGGTCCTCCATGGCCGCCACGGCGCCCCTGATGGCAAGGCGGCCCAGGGGGTACGAATTGAAGCTGTTTTTTACCCGCTCCAGGGCCTCAATGAGCCTGGGGTGACCCACGGCAAAACCCACCCGCAACCCGGCCAGGGAGCGGGATTTGGACAGGGTCTGGATAACGAGCAGCTGGGGATGACGATCAACCAGGGCAATGGCCGATTCCCCGCCGAAATCCACGTATGCCTCATCCACCACCACCACGGAATCCCGATTCCTGGCAAGCAATGCCTCAATTGCCGCCAGTGACAGCAGTTGGCCGGTGGGCGCATTGGGGTTGGAGAAAATGATGCCGCCATTGGGCCGCTCATAATCCTTGAGCTCTATCGCAAAGGCTGCGGTGAGCGGCACCGTCTCAAAGTCAATGCCATAAAGCCCGCAGTAGACCGGATAAAAACTGTAGGTGATGTCCGGAAACAGCAGCGGTTTTTCATGTTTTAACAGTGCCAGAAAGGCATGGGCCAGCACCTCATCGGAGCCGTTGCCGACAAAGACCTGCCCTGGCGTAACGCCATAATAGGAGGCCACCGCTTTCTTCAAGCTTTCCGCATTAGGGTCCGGGTAGAGGCGCAGGGTATCGCCTACCTCGTCCTGCAGGGCCTCCAGCACCTTGGGCGAAGGCCCGTAGGGATTTTCATTGGTGTTTAATTTGATCAGGTCGGCCACCTTGGGCTGTTCCCCGGGAACATAGGGGGTAAGCCCGCGCACCACCGCACTCCAGAAATGACTCATGCTGCTATCCAATTATTTTTTATCGCTGTTTATCTCAGGCCGGCCTTGCTGCTTTCAAGCCCGGCGAACCTGCCGCATGTCGCACGCCAAACCAGAAGAGAATTCTTCGATTATGGGCAAGTTGTCAACGTTTTTATTAAGCAGCCCATGAAAACAATGATCCTTTTATGATGCCTGATATGAACAGAACATGGAGGACTATGGCAAATATCCCGCCGTTAACCGGGATCAGCAGCAATGACGGCCAGGACTGGGAAAGCTCCCTTAACTCAATGATATCTGTTTTGGGCAGTCGCTGCTGGATGCTGACAAAACCGCCGATGAGCCCGGCGATGAAGACATAGATGATCAGGTATGTCCTGTTGCCGGTGGTGCCGAATTTAAGGCAGTACATCAGGAGAGACAGACTGAATGTAATATAAACGTTCTCTGTGATTTCCGTGTGCTCCGTGGTGAAAAAAAGACTTGTTATTAGTTCATCAACCCTCAGTTGCTGAAAAAATATTCTTTACTATTTCCTCAACCTCGGCAAGCCATTTTTTTCTTTGCTGCTCGGTGCTGGTCACCACGATGCCGAACATCCTGCGGTGGAATTTTGTTACCCCGCACAGGCCGAAAATACAATTTTTCCATAAGGTTTCCAAGGGGTCGCCGAAAACAGCAACCTCTCTTGCCGCTGCAGTATTGGATGTATTGAACACCAGGACGGCCTTTGCCTTTAACAGACCGTTCGGCACCCCTTCACCATTGTCTCCCTCAAGAAACTCGTAGGCCACCCCGGGGCGGATAACCCGGTCAACCCAGCCCTTCAGGATGGCCGGGGGCTGGCCCCACCAGTTCGGATGAATGACAATGATGCCGTCCGCCGCCCTGAGCTCCCGGCAATGGCCGGCAATGGCGGCGGGAAGCACCGCATCTCTGGAAATTTCGCCGGCCTGCAGAATGGGATCAAATTGTTCTTCGTATAAATCATGGAAAAAGACCTCATGCCGGTTTGCCGTTAGCGTGCCAGCGACGACCTCGGCAATGGCGTGATTAAAACTCTGTTTATCCGGATGGGCGATAATAACGAAAATCTTCATGTTTACAGTGAAAAGTAAGAAGTGAGGAGTGAAGAGTATTTCCGGGAACAGCCGCTGGTCAAATCGGACCAGCCTGCTCGCCCAGCCTCTGATTAAAAAGTTCCCGCAGTTTCTCCACCCTTTTGCGGTTGACTCCCAGGTCCGAATAACCGAGCCGCGCTGCCGAGCGCACATGGATCAGGCTATCGGCCGCCACCATTCGGAATTCCATGTCATCGACAAAACGGAACACCCTGGAGGTGAAGGTGGCCCGGAGATACCGGTCCTGCTCCTGGCTGATTTCGCCTCCTGCGGCACGGATGGCCTCCTGCAGACGCTGCCAGGCCGCATCAGGCGGGCCTTGAAAGGCCAGGGGCGCAACCCGCGCCGCTGCCCTCTCCTCCTCACTGGAAACACAGTTCGGCCTGTCGGGACAGGGCCGCAACCTGCCGTCAACCAGCCGGGCCTCCGGCGGCTTGCCGGTGCAGGACACGATCATCAACAGCAGACAGGGCAGCAGAAGCAGATCAAACAGATGGGGCAGCAGAATTTTCATGATATCTCTCCTCTTGTCATAAGGTCCGCCCTTGGCAACGGCGTCCCCTTCCTCCTCACTCCTTACTTCTCACTTCTTACTCATAACTCCTCACGGCTGCCAAGCCAGATGGTGTGCCGCTCGCCTTCACCCGCGCCACGCAACCTTACCAGCACCTCTTCCACCATGAAACCCACCTTGTGCAGGCGCTGGGTAAAGGCCGGATCAGGCCCGGCCGACCAGACGGCCAGCACGCCGCCGGGGTGCAGTGCGGCAAAGGCCACACCTAAGCCCTCCACGCCGTAAAGCCAGTTGTTTTCCTGGCGGGTCAGCCCCTCGGGGCCATTGTCAACGTCCAGCAGAATGGCGTCAAAGCCGCTCCTGTCCGCCTGCATGACCTTGCGCACATCCACTTCGCGCACCGTAACCCGGCTGTCCGCGAGAGGACTGCCGGCAAGAGCCGCCAGATGATCGCGGTTCCAGGCCACCACCGCCGGCACCAGCTCGGCCACCACCACCCTGGCTTCCGGGCCGAGACTCTGCAGGGCGGCGGCCAGGGTGTAGCCCATCCCCAGCCCGCCGATCAGCACCCGGGGCTGAGGACGGTCACTGACCAGGTCGCAGGCCAGCTGGGCCAGGGCAACTTCCGAGCCGTGGACCTGGCTGTTCATCAGTTCGTCCTCGTCCACCCAGATGGAGAACTCCCCGCCGCGCCGGTAGAGCCGCAGCTCCCCACCGTTGCCGGGCACCCGGGCGCTGTCCACTAAGGTCCAGGATTGCATGGGCGGCCTATCGGCACATGATCAATGGTTTGCGGCATCCTGCCGGGAACCTCTTAATATTGTCTATAATAAACCGGGAATGCTTCTGCAACCATCGCATCGTTGATGTTGACATACCTGTTCTTCTCCTTCAGCCGGATCGCACCAGCATTTGCCTTTCCCCTGGCGCTGCACCTGCAGGCCTGGAGACGCCCCGGCTCAGGGCTTTTGCCGGTTTTTGTTTTCCCAAAACAGCTTCCCACTTCACCCCAGCCAGGGGAATCCTGCCGGGAAATTTCTGCGGTCAATCGGCCGCACTGTGCAGCCTGAGCCGGACAATCTCACCGGGACGCCAGAGACGCATGCGCGGCCCCCAGGTGCCGGTGCCGCGGCAGACGATGACCGTCATGCCTCCCACCTCATAGCGGCCGGCAAGCAGCGGGTAGAAACATTTGACCAGATAACCGAAGGGCCAGATCTGCCCGCCGTGGGTATGGCCGGAAAGCATCAGCCCCACATCGGCTTGGGACGCCTCCTCGGCCTGCCACGGGGTGTGGGACAGGAGGATGGTGGCGGCGTCCGCCGGCCGGTCTGCCAGCGCCCTGGCGAGAAGATCGTCGCCTTGACCGGAACGGCGGGCAGCGGTGAGATCGTCGACCCCGGCCAGCAGCAGACCGGGCCGGGCTTCGGCCCAGCGGTTGCTCAGCAAATGGAAGCCGGCCTCCCGGACCAGGGACTGGGCGGTATTGTTGCCACCGTGGAACTCGTGATTGCCGGGCACGACCCAGACACCCAGCGGCGCGGCAAGCCGGCGCAAGACCGGCAGCAGTTCTCCCCGGGGCCGGCCGTGTCCCTCGAAGAGATCGCCGAGCAGGACCACGCAGTCGGGCTGCAGCTCTCTGACCTGATTGACGCGGGCCGCGAGCCACTTCGCCCCGAGCAGCGAGCCCAGATGCAGATCGGACATGGCGACCACCACCTTGCCCTCAATCTCTTCGGCCAGGCCGGGTAACGACACATCATAGTTCTCCACCACCGGCGGCCGCAGGCCCTGCACCAGGGCGATCAGCGACAGCACGCCCCCGGCGAGCAGGGCCAGGCCCCGCAAGGAAGGAGCCAGCCTGGGCAGGCAACAGCCGAAGCAGGTGAGGAGATCCATTGCCAACAGCGTGATGAAGAGAAGAAAGAGGACGGCCATCCAGTGCATGCCGAACAGTTCAAGCGCCCGGGCAAAGGGGCCCGTGCCGTGATGACCGAAAACGCGGCCGCAGAAAAACCCCGCCCAGAGAAACACTCCTGCCGCAAAGAGGAAGCGGCGTGGCACAAGGCTTTGCAGCTGTGGTACCGAGGCGCCGCGCCAGAATACATACAGGTGCATCACTGTGATGGCGGAAAGAAGAACAATGCCGAACACCACTGCCTCCGAAGTGTTAAGGTCTCTGCTAACTGGCCCCCTCTTTGCCTGGTTGCCGCTTTTCTCCAGACAGGCAATCAATCAAAATTAATAAACACGTATTTATGCCCCGCGAGGGTAAAAAGTCGTTTTTGGCACCACGGAGCACACAGAGATGACAGCGGACATTTTTATCACAGTCAGTCAGCTCTGCGGGCTCTGTGCTCTCTGTGGTTACTTTTCAGTTGTTACGAATCCATCAAAATTGAGGTTGAAGAATTTCACATCAAGATATTCAAAGATGCCCAGCGAGCCTCCCTCGCGGCCGTAGCCTGAATATTTCACCCCGCCGAAGGGCATTTCCGCCAGACTGCCCGACCAGCCATTCACCGTGACAATGCCGGCCTGCAGCGCGGACACGGTCTGGTGGGCCAGCTGCAGGGAATTGGTGAAAACATAGCTGGCCAGCCCGTAATGCACGGCATTGGCCCGTTCCACCACCTCTTCCAGGGTGGCAAATTCCGTAATCAGCGCCAGGGGCCCGAAGGGCTCATGCTGCATGACGGTCATGTTATCCGTCACATTGGTGATGATGGTGGGCGCAAAAAAATAGCCCTTTAGCAGCCCGGACGGACGCCTGCCGCCGAAAACCACGGTACCGCCCTCCAGAACCGTTTTTTCCACCATCTGTTCCATCGCCTGCAGACGCCGGGGATTGATCAGCGGGCCGATGTCCACCTCCGGGTCCAGGCCGTTGCCGATCTTCATCCTGCCGGTTGCTTCCACCAGCGCCCTGGTGAATCGCGCCCCAAGGGAATGGTGAACAAAAAAACGGGTCGGCGACACGCAGACCTGGCCGTTATTGCGGAATTTGGCCACCGCAGCGCCGGCCGCCACCTTTTCAGGATCAGCATCGGCATGGACAATGACCGGCGCATGCCCTCCCAGTTCCATGGTCACCTTTTTCACCGTGTCGGCCGCCCGGCGGATAAGCTGCTGGCCCACCGTCACGGAGCCGGTAAAGCTGATTTTTCTGACAACCGGGCTGGCCAGGATGGTGTCGGCAATTTCCTCTGGCCTGCCGGTAAGAAGATTGATGACTCCGGCAGGAAGACCGGCATCGATAAAACACCTGACCAGCTCGGCGGCACAGGCCGAACCTTCTTCAGCCGGCCGGCAGATAATTGAACAGCCGGCAGCCAGGGCTGCGGCAATTTTCCGGGCCGGCAGGACCAGGGGAAAATTAAAGGCCGTAAAGCCTGCGGCGACGCCTACGGGTTCATAGAGAGTATGCAGCCTGTTATGCATGCTTCTGCCGGCCAGCACCTCACCATAAATACGGCGGGCCTCGTCGGCAAACCAGTCGATGATCTCAACCGCGCTCTTCACCTCGCCCAATGACTGGGTAATGGGTTTGCCGCAATCGAGCACCACCCTCCTGGCGATGGCCGCCGATCTCCCATCCAGCAGCCGGGCCGCCTTTCTCAGCACCGCTGATCGCTCCCAGGGGGACACATTGCGCCAGACTGCCAGGCCCTGGCGGGCAGCGGCAATGGCCATCTCCGTATCCGCCCGGCCGGCCTGACAGGCGGTGGCCACCACCTCTTCCGTGGCCGGATTAACAATCTCGATTTTATCCCCGGACAAGGCCTTTACCCATCGGCCGTTAACGAAGAGATCAACATGCATCATGTCTGTCATATTCCTCAAACCTTCCTCTTTATTGCCCTGACGGGCCTGCCTTACGCCCGTCATTGCCTGGCAAGTCCGGATTTCCCCGGTACACCAGCCGGAGCTGGACGCATGACTGCCCACTTTGCGGCGATTGGCTGTATGATTATCCCCGGCAAAAAACTCCCTGCCGGATATGACCGCGTTGACTAATTAGGACGTGGGACGTACAGGATTGACCGAGCTCGTCGAGGCATGGGGAAATTATTTAACACGGGGTGAGGGGACTGTCAAAAATTTTGACCTTTTATCCTGTTTTTCTCCAGCCCCTCTATCCAGGCCAGGGCGGCGCGGGGTAAAAACTCGTGCCCGCCCTGGAATATGGTGATGGTGGTATTGCCGGACGAACGGCGGAACAGGGGAGGATTGCTGCCATAACCGGAATCAATGATGACTGCCTGCAGATGCGGCGGAACGGCTGCCCGCTCAACAAAAAAACGGATGTCGCTTTCGGACAGCCGGTCCTGCGGGGCGGCGACGGCGTTAAATGCGTGCAGCGAATGGCTGACCGGAACACTGCCGGTGTACCCGTCCGCAATGCCGGCATTGATGTGCAGGGCAAGGCCTCTGGCGTTGGCCAGATAGGTCAGTGGAGAACGCAGCCGGTACTGCTCATCAACGGCAGGATGATCGCCGGGCGCTCCACCGCAGGACCTGGCCATGTCGTTGACGTATTCTCTCTTTGCCTTTTTGCATTCCCCATACCAGGCCTTCAGGTCGGCGATGGGCACCCAGGCCGACACCCCGGCCCATATTTGAGGATGGCGACCGGCCATGAGCAGGGCGGTGTAGCCTCCTCCGGAAGTGCCGACCAGATAGATTGCCGAAGCATCAATCCTGGTTACTTTGCCGGCATACTCCACCGCACTGATGATGTCGCCAATCACCAGATCCGATCCGGTCGCCTCGGGCCGGTTGTTGGGGCCCCGGAAGTCAGGATGAATATAGGCCCAACCGTTTTTCATGCACCAGGCGGCACATGCGGCGTGCAGGTCCTGCCGGTAATCCGCCCCCCAGGTATGCAGAGCCACGAGAAGCGGCACCGGCCCGGAGGTCTGCGGGGCATAAAACATGGCCGGCTGCTCCGAGTTGTCCGCTGCACTGACATAGCTGATTTCCCTGAGGGTCTGGCATCCGGCAGGCCAGGGCAGCAGAGCCGTCAAAGCCAGAATGAGGGTGGCAATCCGCATCACACCTTCCTGTCGTCGCTGCCCGCCCGCGGGAGGGCACCCATCCCGGCGGGCCGGCTCTTATTTCTTGCGCAGAATATCATGAATTTTCTGGGACAGATCCTTCATATTATAAGGTTTTTGAATGAAACCGTTACAACCCTTCTTCAGTATTCTGGAGGCCTGGCCATCAATGCTGTAGCCGCTTGAAAGAAGGACCCGGACCTCAGGATCGATTTCTTTCAGACTGGCGAAGGTATCCCCGCCGCTCATACCAGGCATGACCAGATCCAGCAGGACAATGTCGATCATATCCTTCTGGTTTGTGTAAACATCTATCGCCTCTTTGCCGCTGCGGGCGGTCAACACCTCATATCCCAGGCTCTTGAGGATCTCGGTGCCGACATCGATTATCAACAGCTCATCATCAACAAGCAGAACGGTCCCTTCGCCTGTCAACACCTCTTCTGACAGCGCCTTTTCTTCAATGACATCCTTTTCCGAGGCGGGCAGATAAATGTTGAATGTGGCGCCTTGCCCTTTTTCGCTGTAAACATTGATGATGCCGCCATGATTCTTGATAATGCCATAAACGGAGGCTAATCCCAGACCTGTTCCTCTCCCCATTTCCTTGGTGGTGAAGAACGGATCAAATATCTTCTGCTGGATGGCTTCATCGATGCCCACCCCGGTATCGGTCACCGAGATCTTGATATAATTGCCGGGCTGCACGTCATAAGGCCGCAGGTAATTTTCATCTAAAACGACATTTTCCGTCTGCACAAAAAGATCGCCGCCATTGGGCATGGCCTGCCAGGCATTAATATAGAGATTCAATATCACCTGCTCAATCTGTCCCTGATCGGCTTCCACGGTCCAGAGATCCTTTGCGTATTTTTCATGAATGGCAATTTCTTTTTTGGTACGGCCGAACAGATGATTCTGCACCTTGATAATTTCATTTAAATTGACGGGTTTGACTTCATATTTCCCGCCTCTGGCAAAACCCAGAAGCTGCTTGGTCAGTTCCGCCGCCCGCCAGACAATAGTTTCAATCTCCTTGAGATGAACATAGTTCGGATGGGAGGAATCGATATTCATCAGCATCAGAGAATTTCTGCCCTGGATGCCCATCAGCAGGTTATTAAAGTCATGGGCCACGCCTCCCGCCAGGGTGCCGATGGACTCCATTTTTTGCGCCTGATAGAACTGCACCTCGAAGCGCTTCTGCGCGGTCATATCACGGATAACCGAAATCACCCTGACAACCCGGCCGTCTTCCACCAGAGGTATCTTGCGGGATTCGGTGATGAATTCCCGGTCGCCGATTCTGGTGGTTTCCTGGGTGATAAGAACCTTTTGATTGGCAAATACCCAGTGGTATTCATCGGCAATTTTTCCCGGCAGAAAGGGGAAAATTTCCATGGGAGTGCGGCCAATCACTTCCACAGCCAGTCCCAACTCCCTGTTAACCCGCCTAAAAGCGGCATTAAACAGCACAACTTTCAACTCCTGGTCCACAACATGGATCCAGTCACCCATGGCATCCAGGATCTCCCGGTGGTTTTTCTCACTCTCCCGCAGCTTCTCCTCGGCCCGCTTGAACTCGGTGATGTCACGGAACATCCCCTGCAGATACTTTTTGCCGCCGATATTTATCAGGCTGGCCTTGATGGCAACGATTTTTATTGCACCGTCGCGCGTGACAACCTCCTCTTCCAGAATACTTCCCTCATTGTCCGTGAGATGTGCCTGAAAACTTGCCGAAAAATTATCCCCAAGGCGATGGGAAGGGTGCAGGATGGACTGGTGCTGCCCGATTAATTCGGATTTCTCCCTGCCGACCAGCCTGGCGGCCTCCTGGTTGCAATCAACAATTACCCCTTCCGTATCAGCGAGAAATATGCCGTCCCGGGCCCCCTCAAAGAGTTTCCGGTATCGTTCCTCACTCGTTTTGAGCTCCAGCTCGGCCCGCTTGCGGTGCGTAATATCGCGCAGCAGCTCCACCACCATCTTCGGCTTGCCATATTCATCCCTTGCGGCAACATTGGCGATACACCAGAAATTCGTCGGCCTGCCGTGGATGACGATTTCCGTTTCAAATTCGTGGATTCTGCCGTCCACGAAACATTGCTGGACGATACAGGAATTACACACCTCGCTCCGGCCCTGATAAACGGCAAAGCACTTCATGCCGATAATATTCGTCCCGAAAACAGACTCGGTATTCTCGTTGACCCAGACAATGTTAAACTGCTGATCCACCATGTACATGTAATCCGGCACCGACTCGATGACGCCGGACAGCTTCTGCTCACTCTCCCTTAACGCCTCTGCGCCGCTGGCGATCTCCTGCAGATATCTGGCTTCTATTTCCAGCTCCGCCTGCCGGCTCTGACTTCTGAACAGCATGAAGCCGCCGGTCCCCAGAAAGAGCACCAGCAGCCCGGCCAGAATGGTGGTGTTTCTGGCATGCCGGTTGATCGGTCCGGCAATTTCCGCATAGGGCAGGTTCAATACCAGGTGCCACTTTGCCTCGCCAATGGGAATGCGCCAGAAGGCGACCAGATCACGCTGATCCGTGAGACAGTTGGTATAGAGGCCGGTCCCCTGCGGTTCTGATGCAACCCGGTTGAGATAATCATGCTCCTCCCTGATATGCTCTTTCGTCCTGTTTTCGTTAAAAGTTTCCCCTCTTTCCACATGCATTTTTTTGATGACATCAAGCACCGTGCTGCCGATGAATTCCCGACGCGGAAAGGTCAGGATCCTCTGGCTGTCATCAAACATCCAGGCAAAGCCGTGGCGGCCGACCTTGATCGGGCTGATAAAACGCCTGGCAAGGGTTTCAATTTCAATCACCCACCTGACGATGCCGATGAACTCCTCATGGGCAAATACCGGCTCTGAGACGGAAATGGCGAGATTGCCCCGCTCGTTGACAAAGGTCTGGCTGATATGCGATCTATGCTCATTGATCACAAAGTCTATGTCCGTCCTGCGGGCGGGCGTGGGGTCAAGTCCGGTGGTGCCCAGGGCAGGATGACTGTGCAGGAGAACGCCTTGGGCGTTAAAGACCGTGAGCCCGTAAATCTCACTTTGGTGGATTTTATAAAAATTTTCGATGGGGCAATATGGGCTTTCAGCCATCTGCCCAGGGCCTGCCTGATCAATGACTCTTTGTTGTAAATAGGGGTCTCTGGCAAAGGCCTTGAGGATTATTTCAATATGCTCGGCAATATATTCTTCCATCCCCCTGGCCGTTGCCTCATTGGTTGCCTGCAGCTGCTGCATCATCTGGGAAACAACGGTTTTGCGGAAATTCTCATGGGAAAGGTAGGACACATAGATAATGGCAATGATAACCGATGCGCTGGCAATGATAATTGTGGTGGTCCTGGTAAAGAGTTTTTTTGCTGTCATACGGTTATCAAATAAATGATCAGGAGCCGTTACGAAATAGCCTCTTTATTTTTGAGCATTTCGTTACGGCTCCTTATGCCGTCTCCGGCTGCTTGGACGACGATATTATTTATAACTGCGGCTTACTTTGTGCCTGCCGTCAGTATCGAGAGCCGCGACACCGGTTGCGGCCAGGTCCATTCCATTTTCTGCCAAGACTCAGGTCACGAGACATTGCCCGCCGGGAAAAACGTGAAAAAACCCTCATCGTAACGGGTTTTGTTTGGGGAAAAGCCCGCCGCCAGCCGCTTGGCAACGGAGGCGATCGGAGAGGGGACCAAGCTGTGCCCCATGGCAAAACCCTCTGCATGGAAGGGTCGAAAGGGAAAAGGAGCAATATCCTTGCGATCACGGTGAAATGAAATACTATCTTTTCATTAAAATGATATTCATTTACGGGAAAAATGAAAAGAAATTTAAGGGGGGCAGGAATTTTTTCCACTATCAGCGCCGGTCATCGCAGCTCAGCTCACAGCACATCACGCATTCACTTGACAACCGGCATTTCTCGGGTTTAATGGCGGTATGCTTTCCTTTCCGAACATAGATCCGGTTCTTATCAAGCTGGGACCGCTGCAGGTGCGCTGGTACGGCCTGATGTATGTCCTCGGTTTCTGCGGCTCCTACTTTCTCGTCCGTCATCAGATTAGCAAATTCCGCCTCAATAAACTGGCCGCTGAATTTGAAAACCTCAACTTCGCGCTCATCATCAGCCTGGTGCTGGGCGGCAGGCTGGGCTATGTCCTTTTTTATAATTTTTCCTATTTCCTGGAGCATCCGCTGGAGATTTTCGCCACCTGGCACGGCGGCATGTCCTTTCATGGCGCCGTCATCGGCCTGGCGCTGGCCGGCTGGCTGTACTGCCGCAAAAAAGGGCTGAACTTTCTGGAAACAGCAGACATCTATGTAGTAACGACTCCGGTTGGATTAGGCCTGGGCCGCATCGGCAACTTCATCAATGCCGAGCTTTTCGGCCGGGTCAGCGACGTGCCCTGGGCCATGGTTTTCCCGGGGGCCGGGCCTCTTGCCCGTCATCCCTCCCAGCTGTATGAGGCCCTGCTGGAGGGGGTGCTGCTGTTTGTCATTCTCTGGCGCCTGAAAACCGAGAAATACCGGCGCCGCTGGGCCCACGGCACCATGCTTGCCTCCTTTCTCATGCTCTACGGCGTTTTCCGTATTTTCATTGAGTTCTTCCGCCAGCCGGACGCCCATATCGGCTTTCTGGCAGGCTTTGTCACCAGGGGACAGCTTTTAAGCGCCGTAATGATTTGTGCTGGATTAATTCTCTTTTTTAACGTAAAAAAGGATTCTTAACGTATAATGCGGACCGTTCCCATGAAATTACGACCATTTTTTTTACTGATATTACTTACAGCCATCACTATGACGACACATACAACCAATGCCAGAGAACTTTCGTCCCATCTTTACAAGGAAACACTCCCCAATAAGCTGACGGTCCTTGTCAAGGAGACCCCGGGGACAAAGGTCGCCACCGTGCAGATCTGGGTGAAGGCCGGCAGCATTTATGAAGACGAGGACGAAGCCGGCATCACCCATCTGATCGAACACATGATATTCAAAGGAACCCCCACCAGGGGGCTGGGCAGGGTAGCCGGCGACATCGAGGAGGTCGGCGGTCGCATCAATGCCTATACATCCTATGAATACACGGTGTACCATGCCACCCTCTCCGCCCGCTTCTGGGAAAGGGGCCTGGATGTGCTCAATGACGCCCTGCGCAACTCGATATTTGACCCGGATGAGCTGGAGCGGGAAAAAAAGGTTATCCTGGAAGAGATCAGCATGCGCAACGACCGGCCGGAGACCAAACTCTTCGAGCAGCTGATGACCACGGCCTACACCGTCCATCCCTACCGGCTGCCTATCATCGGCACGGTGGAGAGCGTCACCGGCTTTACCAGGGACGACATACTCAACTACATGCAAGACCACTATCATGCCGAAAACTTCACCGTAGTCGTGGTTGGCGACGTGCGTTACAGTGATGTCCTGAGCGCGGTGAATAAACTCATGGGCGATATTGCCCAGGGCGATCACCTGCAGCCTCCTCTGCCCCAGGAGCCGGACCAGAAGGCCCCCCGCTTTTTCCAGCAGAAAAATGACATCAACCAGACCCATCTGGCCATGGCCTTTCCCATTACGCCGTTTGTCCATCCCGATACCCCGGTGCTCGATGTCATTGCCGCCATTCTCGGCCAGGGAGAGACGTCCCGCCTTTACAATGAGCTGCGCAATGAAAAGCGGCTGGTCTACCGGGTCAGCGCCGCAGCCTTTACCCCCAAGGACAAAGGGCTGATGGAGGCCACCGCCACCCTTGATGCCTCGACCCTTCCTGCCGCCATGGAGGCGATGCTGGAAGAATTCTTCCGGCTCAAATACCTGCGGGTCAGCGAGGAAGAACTCAACCGCGTGAAACGTAACCTGGAAAGTGACTTTGTCTTCAACCTGGAAAGGGCGGAAGGACAGGCCCGTACCCTCGGGTCTTTTGAATTTCTCACCGGTGACCCGCGGGAGGACGAATATCTGGTCAAGGTTCGTTCGGTAAGCGCCGACGACGTGATGCGCGTTGCCCAGCAATATTTTACCACCCACAATATCACCACCGGCTGCCTGCTGCCCCTGGATGCCGCCATCGACATTAATGACGAGATGTTTGCCCAGATCATCGCCCGGGCGGAGGATGCGGCCAGAAACAGTGTGCCCCCCTCCCTGCTTACCAATTCCTACCTCAATGATGTGCACCGTTTCCAGCTGGCAAACGGCATCACCCTGCTGGTGCGGGAGGACCACAGCATACCTACCGTGTCCATACGGGCCATCTTTCCCGGCGGCCTGCGCAGTGAAACGGAAGCCACCAATGGCGCCTTTGCCTTCGTCTCGGAGCTGCTGCCCACCGGCACGGAAAAACTGTCCTCCCGGGAACTTGCCCTGGAGATAGCCGAAATGGCAGGCTCCATCTCCGGCTTCAACGGCAAGAACACCTTCGGCCTCAAGGCGGATTTTCTGGCCCGTTTTTTTGATGACGGGCTCAAACTTTTCCGGGACATTATCATCACCCCGGCCTTTGATGGGGCCGAGGCGGAAAAAATCAGGCCGGAACTGCTGGCCCAGCTCAGACAGCAGGATGATTCACTGCCCTCTCTGAGCTTCAGGGAATTTAATCGCTTGCTCTTTCAGGGCCACCCATACGCCCTGAACACCGTCGGCTCGGAATCGGCCATCAAAAACTTCACCACCGGCGCCCTGAAAAAAATCTACAAGGACCACGCTGTTCCGAAAAAGATGGTGCTGGCTGTTGCCGGTGATGTCAAGGCTGATGAGGCCAAAGATCTGGTGGATAAGTATTTCGGCGCCTGGCCCAACCCGGCGACGAACAATGACTTTGTGCAGGAGAGCTTCCTGCCGCCGGCCCCGCCGGCCCGGCCCGAGTTCTTCTCGGTGGCGCGGGACAAGGAACAGGTTCATATTGTCATCGGTTTTCTCGGTGTGCCGCTGTCCAGTGAAGACAGATATCCGCTGGAAATCATCGAGACCATTCTGAGCGGCCAGAGCGGCAGGCTGTTCAACGAACTGCGCGACAAGCAGAGCCTGGCCTACAGCCTTTCCGCCTTCACCCTGTTCGGGCTTGAGACCGGCTCGTTCGGCATTTACATCGGCACCAGCCCCGACAAAAGAGATGAGGTGATCAAGGCGCTGTGGAAAGAACTCTATCTGATCCAGGAGGAAACGGTGAGTGACGAGGAGTTGACCAAGGCCAAAAACCTGCTGATCAGCCAGTATGAACTGGGGCTGCAGACCCATGGCGCCCAGGCGATGGAAATGGGCCTGAACGAGACTTACGGGCTGGGGCAGGATCACGGCAACCGCTATATTGCCGAGATTGACAAGATCGACGGACAAAGAGTGCTTGAGGTTGCCCGCCGCTACATCCAGCCCGACCATTATGTCATGGTCACCGTTGGGGCTAAATGAAAACGTTCCATCGCTTAAACGTTCAAACGCCTGAACGCCTGAACGTTTGAACAAGGACTTACTCTCATGCAGAACAAAATGCTTGCCCCCTCGATTCTTTCTGCCGATTTTGCCCGGCTGGGGGATGAAATTACTGATGTGATCAAGGCCGGGGCCGATGTCATCCATATTGACGTGATGGACGGCCATTTTGTGCCCAACATCACCATCGGGCCGCTGGTGGTGGCGGCAGTGCGGAAAATATGCCGACATCCCCTGGACGTGCATCTGATGATCAGTGATGCCGACCGCTACCTTGAGGCCTTTGCCGATGCCGGGGCCGACTGGATCACCGTGCATGTTGAGGCGTGCACCCATCTGCACCGCACCATCCAGCACATCAGGAAGCTCGGGAAAAAGGCAGGGGTGGTGCTGAACCCCGCCACCTCGCTGTCAACCCTTGACTACATCCTCGCAGATGTGGATCTGGTCATGCTGATGAGTGTCAATCCTGGTTTCGGCGGCCAGTCCTTTATCGGCTCCACCCTGGAGAAAATCCGCGCCTTGAAGAGGCGCATCGACGAACTCGGTCTGCAGACGGGCATTGAAATTGACGGCGGGGTCAGCCCTGATACCATCGGCGCCATCTCCGCAGCCGGGGCCAATATCTTTGTCGCCGGCTCCGCCGTTTTCAGCGGCGATTACCGGGAGACGGTGGCGGCCCTGAAAAGCCGCTGGTAGAGGCCCGGCTATCGCAATCCCACCCTGTTGCCCTGCGACACGTCATTACCCGCCATACCCCAGAGAGCCGAATTGCGGCGGGAGATGGTCCGCACCTTGATCACCCGGGTGGCACTTTGACCTGCGGCATCCACGGCCGTAAGCCGCAGCACGGGTCCCGGCTCCGCTGAGGTGTAAAAGGAGGACGGCATGGCAAAGGTAATAATGGATCCTTCCTCATTGTTCATTTTCATCTGCACCGGCACCCCGGATATCTGCTCCCAGCGGAAATTCAGCTTGTTGCGCGCCTCATCCCTGGTGGGGCTTGCATCAATACGCACTGTTTCCCCGACCATATAGGCGCCGGCCATTTCCCCGATACGGATTTCCGGCTCCAGATCGCCGCGCCTGACCCGCATGGTCACCTTGCCCAGACCGGAACTCAGTCCCCCATGCTTAAAACGGTAATGGAGAACATCCTTGCCGGTAAAAGAAGGATCCGGCCGATAAACGTACCTGCCATCATCAATCTTGCTCAGGCTGCCCTTCAGACGGGAATCGTCAACATCAACAAACACCTTGGAGCTGAAAGGGCTGTGATTTGTCTCGCGCCAGATACGGCCCCAGTCGATGATTACCTTATCTGTGCTGCTCGTATCATAGGCCATGTTCTTGGCATAGACCCCTGGCCTGCTTGGCTGTAAAGGAATTTTCGCCGCCTCTGCCCTTTGCTTTTCTTTTTCCTCCGCCAGCTTCGCCAGGTTCGGCCCGGTAATGATCACCTTGGCCAGGGCGCTGCTGTCCTTGCCATCACTGGCCTTGTACTCGAAACGGTCCTCGCCCGGAAAATCATTATTCGGCAGATAAACCAGCGAGGGCGCATCTCCGGACAGCCGGCCATGCTGGGGCGGGGTGGTTACTTCATAGGTGATGGTTTCGCCATCATCATCCTTGGCGCTGAGGGTCACCGGCACTTCCCCCCCTGTTTCCGGCATGGCATACAGGCTGTCACTGACCACCGGGATATTATTGACCCCCGCCTGCGGTTGCGGTTCTTCCAACTGCGCCACCGGTTGGCCATCCTCCATGGGAATCGCCGGCTCTTTTGATGGCCCGGACCGGAAAAAATAAAGACCTGAACCAACGAAAATAACAAGACAGACGGCTATAACCGCGGCAACGGTCTTGTTGATCGCCTCGGGCAAAAAGGGGAGAAAACCCCCCGTTCCCCGGTCATGGTCTGAGATTTCATGGTTCATATCATCAATGTCACCGGCCACTGTTGCTTCTCCGGAAGAGGTATTATTTGTCTGGCTTGCATTGCCCACCTCCAGGAAATCGTCATCACCCGCCAGCGCATCGGCAAGATCCATCTCCTCGGACGGAAACGGCTCTTCAGTCTCATCATCATCAAGCCCTGAAAAAAGCTGGTCGATTTCATCCTGATCAACATCCATCCCTTTGCCAGGGTCGACCTCTGCGGTTGAGCCAGCTACCAGGAAGTCGTTGACTGCCAGCTCTTTTTCCTCTTCACCAGCACCGCGCATGAGGGCGTCGATATTGTCCTGATCAAGCTCTCCCGCATCGCCTTCCTGGAGAGGCTCATCATCATCCGCCCCTAAAAGAAGATCGATATTGGTCTGGTCAAGCTCCACACCATCCGGCTCCTCCTGTTCCTCCGGGGCGGCAGCCTGTTGGCCGGGACTTTCGGGGCTTTCATCCAACCCGCCGAGCAGGGCATCAATGTTGGCCTGATCAAGCTCCAGTGAGGCATTATCTTCCCGGGCTTCGGCCGGTTTTGCCGCATCGCCATCCGCAAGATCACCACTGCCGCCGAGCAGGGCATCGATGTTGGCCTGATCAAGCTCTACCCCGGCATTATCCGCAGTCGCGGCTTCCGCCGCTGCCGGCTCATTCGCCTCGACATCCAGGCCTGCGCCCAGCAGGGCGTCGATATTGGCCTGATCAAGCTCGCCAGAAGCATTGTCTGCGGGCACATCTTCCGCCGACTCCGGTTCCGAACCAGCGGATCCTAAGCCGTTACTCAGCAGGGCATCAATATTGTCCTGATCGAGTTCACCGGAAAATTCATCCGAATCATCCAGATCTTCAAGCCAGTCATCAAGATCTGAGGTTGTCTGTTTTTCGTCTGCCATGATCAGACCCTTTGTCAGTTTTTCTTGTAACTTTCAACATACGAATGTAAAAACCTGTAGATAGGTTCAGACATCTCCACATTCACCACATAGGACCGCCCCTCACCGAGCAGATTTCTGCCACTGATATGCACCCGCAGGTAACCATCCATCTCCTCAATGACGCCTTCCATCTTCTGGGGAAGATTATTTGCCGCCATGTAGTTTGCCGCCGGTGCACGGTTGATCATGGCCGCCATCTGATCCGCCAGGGTGACGCCGAGCATGGTCATTTTATGCACATGGTAATCACCGACCACGGCAAACGGGGACACCTCCACCCCTGCCGGCCCATAAAAACCCTGAAAAACCCCGCTGGCATCATCGCAGATCATGGTGACCAGCTCGGCCAGATTGGAATATTGCTGGTAGCCGATCCTTTGGGCATGGTCATCCCTGACGATCATCTCCGCCCCGGTTTCATCCATGGCCCACAGCGGTGGAGCAAGGGTTATGGCCAGGAAAGGCAAGGACAGTAATGCTGCAGCGAATCCCGCCGTTTTTTTGTAATATTTCTTCATGTTGATCATCCCCCCGGCCCGGCAATTAATTGTTCATTCCCCTGACAGCAATGGTCAATGGCTGATCCCCTTCCTGAAAAAATGCCAGCAGATCCCTGGTGAGAGGCATGGTATACCGCCAGGATGATTTTACCAGGCCATCCTGAAGGCTCACCATTCTTCCCTGGATAATCAAGGTTTTGCGGGTATTGCTGAAGGTCGACACCACAACATAATCAAGCTCGGGTGCGATATTGGCGAGTTCACCGATATTCTGGGTCAGAATAAACTCACCGGTCTGGGCAATGATGTTGATCTCCTTGCCCAGCCGCAGCTCGGTTACCTTCAGCCCCCGGTCAGCCAGGTCGGTGAGCAGGTACTCGGCCATGATCCGGCCGAACTCCGTATCGCGTTTGAGATCAGACAAGGGGACCGCGGCAACCACGGCAACCCGGGCGGAATAGTTCTTTTCGCCGTCCTCCTTCAGTTCGTAAAAGACCTTGCCGGCCACCTCTTTGGAAATATCGGAGAGCTGGCTTTCCGTTGCCTGGGAACGGGAACTTTCCGGCATGTATTGATAAATCCGGTACCTGTGGGCGATGGGGGCGGGCATCTGACCGCTTTCCTGCAAGCCCTGGGTTTTCTCATCAAGCTTGAGATAGGCATTGGGGGAGGACGCCCCGCTCTCGTTAATCACCGGTTGACTTTGCTGTGCTGCGGCACTCTGGGCGGGAGAAATTACTATCTCCTGCTGCCCCGTTGCCTCCTGCTGCGCCGGGGCCTTGGCGCAAGCAAAGTTGATAAACGCCAGCAGAGCCGTGCAGGCCGCCACTTTGATCATTGTTGCCTTCATCTGTTTCCCCCCTTTGGTAAATGCAAATGTACATTTTAAGTACATAGGTTTTCACTTCACATTTCAAGTTCTTTCATGTAAATCACCCCTGCCGGGTGCTTTTGGGCGGTGGCGGTATCCTGCAGCATCCAGTTGCCCAGCGCGTTGCGCGGGAAAATAACCGTGGTGCCGGACAAGAGTTCGCCCCCCCGGTTATCGACAATGCTGGCGTTGACGATAATTTCCTTATCTCCCACCAGATAGGTGCCGGTGAGCATGGCGCGTGCCTCGTGGGCTGAAGGGATCTCGTCCGGGTTGCGGGACAGGCCGAATTCCCCTCTTTTTTCCTGCACCACCACACTGAGACTTTTGCGCATGTCAATAACCCGAAAGGCATAACGCTGCAGTTCGTTCATGAGCTGTCCGGCCACATAACGACCGAATGATGATGTTCTGTAAAGATTGTTGATATCGACAAAGGTGCTGACCACCACCCCGTCAGCCAGCGTGCCGTTAACCGGATCAGGGTCGGCAAGGAGGACGACCAGGTCGTCCGCCATGGCCTGAATCTTCAGCATCAGCTCGTTGGCCTCGCTTTTCCCGGCTTCCGGCGAGGCGCGGAATCTTGCCGGCTCGAGGTAGGTCGGGGTCATCCCCGCCTCATTGGCCTGAAACGCCTGGGTCTGCCCGCAAAAAACAACCACGGAAAAAACCGACAACAGCAGCAGTGCTTTTACCTGGGACATATGTTTCATCCTCATCAATTTTGGTTGGCCTGCAAGAACAGCAAACGCACTCCTGTCCGGCAATGGACAATCAGTTTCTGAGAGTCATTCCTGGACGGACACTTTCTTTTCCTGTAAAATTTAACATCGGTATAAACAGCCAGAGTCTTTAATAAAAAATGAACAGAACATCATCGTGGGCAAAATATTTTTGAAAATGCCGCAATACTGAGGACACGGCATGCCGCCCTCTAAACTCTTTTCAATGAATTCAACCGATGGACGAACGCTTCAGCCTGACTTGCAAAAAAAAAGAATAAGCCCTGGATCTGCCGACGGTTACATGCTATACAAACCCACCCGCCATGCAAGCCAATGCGCCCAGGGCGCGTCATGAATAATAACTGTAACTTTTTACGCCAAAGAACGACCGATGAGCAGCAAGGAAATTTATCTGGAGGATGAGGTTTTCATTATTGAGGATGCCGGAGGTGAAATGCCGGAGGTGGCGATGCACGGCTCGCTCTACTATTTGTGCAGCGACCCGGAGGGACCGGGCCTCTCCCTGGAAAATCAAGACCTGCTCCCCCTGAAAAAAGCGGTAATCACCCGTTATCAGACCATCATTCTCCGGGACCTGCAGCCGGAGAACAGAAAAAAAAGCATCTATCGCGGGGTGCAAAGAAGCGCCATCAATTGGCAGCGGATGAAGCTTTTTGCCGAGGCGGAGAATCTGGATATCGAACAGGTGCGCCGGAAGGTTGCCGCCGCCTTGGTCTCTTTCCTGGAACAGGAGATCTGTTCCGTCACCCGGAACGGGGAGAGTTCCTGCATCAACTGCGGTCGGCAGACCCTGCATGAGTTTGCCACAGAACTTGGTCTCTGCAACAAAGAGCTTGCCGGCGGCTGGCAGGATCTCTGCTGTGAGGAATAAAAAGGCGATGATCTTTGCAAAAAACCGTTGTGGATAGCTGCAATTTTTCACAAAAAAAGGCGGGACAATACGTCCTGCCTTATGCAAAGCCTCTATGGTGTTTCCCGGTCAGCTCTTTTTTCTATAAGCAATCAAGCCAGCAACCCCGGAACCTAAGAGCCATAAGGCCCCTGGCAGGGGTACCGCGCTGGTATCAACCGTCAACACCGCTTTATCGTAATTGAAATTATCCAAAGAAAAAGGAAGAGGGAAGCCGGGATCAAAATCAACGTGAAGGTTGAAAGAACCGTCAGCCGTCAGGGCGTCTAAAATAATCGGATCATTGACATAGGTGGCGACATGATTGCTCTCCCCCCAAAAAGACCAGCCGATGGTATTCCCATCAACGTCATCCCGGCTGGCATGCATCGATATAACTCCAGGGTTCGAATCATTGAGATAAACGGAAAGAGTGGCGCCGGTGATGGTGGAGAGGTCAGTGATGCCGGCGGAGACATCAAAGGTGTGATCGACAAAAGACACGCCACCGGTACCCATGAGAATGTCCTGGGGATCATGGCTGAAGGTGTAGGTAGCAGCCTGGGATGATGCTGCATGGCAGAGTAAAATACCCGCGGCCATCAAACCAATCATTAATTTGCGCATCAAAATTTCCTCATTTGTATTGTTTGTTCCATAAAAACTCACTTTTCAGTATTTTGCATAACACACTTCTTGATTCGATGCAAAGACAAATCATCCCGTGCTGCCCGTGAGGGTTATCGCGGCTGTTATTTTCCACCTTACAGACCGACCCGCCCCGTACATACGGTTCAGGGGAACAGCAGTTATAATGTTCTGATTTTCTTCAGCAGGCCGGTGGTGGAAAAATCGCCGACAAGCTCAATGGTTTTCACCAGCCCGCCGGCTGCCAGCACCTCCTTTGCCCCGACAATTTTCTCCACCGGCCAGTCCGCGCCCTTGATCAGCACATCGGGCATCAGGGTGGTAATGAGCCGAAGGGGCGTCTCCTCGCCGAACAGCACCACATGGTCGACGCAACCAAGGGCGGCAAGCAGACGGGCCCTGCTCGTTTCACTGTTCACCGGCCGGTCAGGACCCTTGATGGCCCGGATCGATGCATCACTGTTCAGGCCGACCACCAGATAATCCCCCTCCCGCCGGGCCGCTTCAAGATAGGTGACGTGGCCCTCGTGCAGAATATCAAAGCAGCCGTTGGTGAAAACCATTTTTCGCCCCGCTTCCCGATAACCGGCACTTTTCTCTTGCAGGCCGGGCAGTTGGCAAATCTTGTCCTGGTCCGGAAAACGGTAAGGGGTTCTGCCCGCGGTCTGAAAAGCGGCTCTGACATCAACAAGAAGAGACCGGTCAAGTGCCGCCCCGCCGCACGCCTCTCCCGCCTCCGCCTCGGCAAGTATTGAGCCGTCCGGGGCAACGACCATGGAATGGCCGGCAAAAAGCGTATCGCCGGTATTGCCGCAGCGGTTGCAGGCAATGACAAAGGCCTGGTTTTCTATGGCCCTGGCCTGCAGCAGGATGCGCCAGTGGCCTTGTCTTGCCGCCGGCCATTGGGCGCTCACCACCAGCACCCTGGCTCCCTGGGCCAGATGAACCCTGGCTAGTTCGGGAAAACGCAGATCAAAACAGACCAGTCCGCCAAGGAGGCCCCAGGGCGTCCGCACCGGCAACGGCGTGTCACCCGGCCTAAAATAACGGTCTTCCTCCATGGGGGCAAAGAGCTGCTGCTTGCGGTAAGTGCCCAGCACGCCATCAGGCCCGGTGAAATACAACGTGTTGCCGTAGCTCACCCTGCCCGCTGCAACCCTTTTCTCAGGCAGCGAGCCGGCAAGGCATATCCGATAACCGGCGGCAAGCTCTGCCAGGGCGGCAAGCAGGTCGTCGGTCACCGCCGCCTGGGCGGCAAGCTCTTCATAAAAAAACCCGGCGGACCAGAGTTCCGGCAGCACCACAATTGCTCCCGGCGGCGGGGTGAGCCTGGCGAGAAGATCCCTCACCCTGTCCAGGTTTTTGTCCGGCGCACCTGCCTGGACATCGATCTGCAGAAACCCGCCAAAAACCGGGAGGGAGAAATCTGTTTGATTTTTTGGATTTTTCAGGTATTTCATGATAGGTTGTCCGCAACATTAAAATCAACACCGTCAATATCTTTCCATAAGCCCGCATAATACATTATTTTCGTTATTTTTTTATCATTTTGATAGATTTTTTATACATGTCAGGAGATAAAGCCATGGCAATCATCACAAATCTGTTTAAAAAATCCCCTTTTGGTCCAATTGTTGAACATGCCAAAAAGGTCCACGAATGTCTGGAAATGATCAAGCCGCTCATGGAGGCCCTGGTCTATGAAAACTATGAGCTGATCCATGAACTGCAGGACAAGGTGTGCAAGCTCGAATATGAGGCTGACGTTATCAAGCACCAGATCAGGGAGGACCTCCCCCGCCGCTTTTTTCTGCCGGTTGACCGGGAGGAGCTGGACGGTTTTCTCGAATGTCAGGAAAAGATGGCTGACTATGCCCAGGACTTTGCCGTCATTCTCCGCATTCGCCAGACCAGGCTGCACCCCCATGTACAGGATAAATTTTTTGCTCTGGTTGACCAGATGTATCAGGTAAGCGGCAGTCTCCTCACCGCAGCCGTTGAAATCAAAAACCTGGCCGAAGCCTCCTTTGGCGGAGCCGAAGCGCGGCAGGTTCTCTCTCTCATCCAAGGCCTCGGTGAAGAGGAGTGGAAGGCTGACAGGCTGGCCCGCTCATTAAGCATCGATATATACAAACTGGAAGGCACAATCAGCACCATTGATATCATCTTTTATGAGAAAATGCTGCTCAAGATCGGCGCCATCGCCAATGAAGCGGAAAACGCGGGTGACTTTTTACGGGCTATGATAGTCAAATAAGCGGTTGTTCCTTTGTTCACCATCCAGTTCCTTTTCCATAACCGCCATTTAATGGTTTACTCAATAAAGGTTTAACCATGGATGTTTTCATTATAATCTTCACCGGTCTCATCGGTTTTTACATGGCCTGGAATATCGGCGCCAACGATGTGGCCAACTCCATGGCCGATGCCGTTGGTTCCCAATCCCTGTCCGTCAGAAACGCGGTTATTCTGGCAGGTATCTGCGAGTTTTCCGGCGCGGTGCTGGTCGGTTCCAGTGTAACGGAAACCATCCGCACGGGGATTGTCAACCCGAACATGATAGCGGCCCTGCCCAATCTGCGGGAGGGTGAAGCCGCGGCCCTGCTCATCATCGGCATGACAGCAGCCCTGCTCTGTGCCGCCTTCTGGCTGCACTTCGCCACCTGGGTGGGCATGCCGGTTTCCACCACCCATTCCATTGTCGGCGCCGTGGCGGGTTTCGGTATTGTTGCCGCCGGCTGGGCCTCAGTCAACTGGAACAAGATGAGCCAGATCGTGGCCAGCTGGTTTATTTCTCCGCTGGTTGGGGGCATGGTGGCCTTTGCTCTCTTCAAATTTATCGCCACCACCATCCTCAGAAAGGAGAAGCCGGCTGAGGCGGCAAAAACCTATATCCCGCCCATTGTGTTTTTACTGGTCTTTGTCGTTACCCTGGCCACCATTTACAAGGGCCTGAATCATATCATCGACGGTCTGCACTGGCTCACCGGCACCACCTCCTTTATCATCTCCGTTGCCCTGGGCCTGATCTGCGCCATTGTCTCTAAAATATGGATCAGCCGCCACCTGCGGGGCAAAGACACCCTGCCCATTGCCAAACAGCTCGAGGAGGTGGAAAAGATCTTCGTGCCGCTGGTTATTTTCAGCTCCTGTTCCGTGGCCTTTGCCCATGGGGCAAACGATGTGGCCAACGCCATAGGCCCCTTTGCCGCCATCGCCTATATCATCAAACACGGCACCGTGGAGATGAAGGTCGGCGTCCCCCTTCCCATCCTAGTCATGGGCGGCGCCGGCATCGTTATAGGTCTCGCCACCTTCGGCCACAAAGTCATGGCCACCGTGGGCACCAAAATCACCGAGATCACCCCGTCCCGCGGCGTGGCGGCCGATATTGCCGCCTCCGCCACCGTGCTCATCTGCAGCCGGCTCAGCCTGCCTGTTTCCACCACCCACACCCTGGTGGGGGCCATCATGGGTATCGGGTTGGCCCGCGGTCTCGGCGGCATCAACCGGTCGGTGACCAAAAAAATCTTCGCCTCATGGCTGATCACCGTTCCGGCCGCAGCATTTCTGTCAATCATCTTTTTTCTCATCGGCCGCTACCTTTTTCTTGATAACATCATCGATATCGTTCTTGCCGCCAGGGGGTAGCATCCTTGCCCGTCTTTCTCTCCTTTATCCTGCTGCTTGCCGCCGCGCTCTTTGCAGCAGTGCCGGTTTATGGCCTCACCGCCGATGAAATAGCCGTCATCGCCAACAAACAGGAGCCGGACAGCATCAGCCTGGCCAGGTTTTACATGGAGCGACGCCAAATCCCTGCCGCCAATCTCATCACCATCGATATTGATCCGGCGGAAGATTGCCGGCGCAGCGATTATGATCAGCTGATAGCCGCCCCGATCCTCTCTTTTCTCGGCAAGCATTCCACGAAAAGCACTATCCGCTGCCTGGTGACCATGTACGGGGTGCCGCTGAAAATCAGCTCCCCGGCCCTTTCCGACCAGGGAAGCGAAACCATTACCCGGTTAACCGGAAAGATAGAGGAAATCACCCTCTCTCTTGATCACGGCAAAGATGAATTCATGCTTGATACATTGCGCGGCAAGATGAATGACATCAAAAAGCAGATAGCCTATTTTACCAAGGTAAATGACATGCGGGCCGCAGTGGATTCCGAGCTGACCCTGGTATTGCAGACCCACCCACTGGCCCACTGGCTGCCGAACCCCTATTACCGGGATGAGCATGGCGATTTTCTGCCCTTCGGCAAGGAGGAGGTGCTCATGGTGAGCCGGCTGGATGGTTCAAGCCCGGAGCTGGTCCGCAGGATGATCACCGATACCCAGGCTGCGGAAAAGGATGGGCTGCGCGGCGAGGCCTTTTTCGATGCCCGCTGGCCTGATCCGGGCCTCAAGCAGGTGAACAGCTACGGTTGGTATGACCGGGCCGTCCACCGGGCCGCCGCGGTGGTCAGACAAAGTGGCAAGATGAATAATGTGGTTGTTGATGAACAAAGCGCCCTTTTTCAGCCGGGGGTTGACCGCCATGCCGCCCTCTACTGCGGCTGGTACAGCCTGGCCAGATACATCGACGCCTTCAGCTGGCAGCAGGGGGCGGTGGGCTATCATATCGCCAGCAGCGAATGCAGCACGCTGAAAAAGGAGGCAAGCCAGGTCTGGTGCAAGAGGATGCTGGAAAAAGGAGCGGCCGCCACCATCGGGCCGGTGGGGGAACCCTATGTGAACGCCTTTCCGCCGCCGGATCTCTTTTTTGCCTTTCTCCTGGGCGGCAAAAATCTGGTGGAGAGCTATTTTTTCAGCCTGCCCCACCTCTCCTGGAAGATGGTGCTCATCGGCGATCCCCTCTACACCCCCTTTGCCGATGGGCGAGGCCGGTGATCCATTTAATGTTGCAATATTTTGCAACATCCATTCGACATTAGCCGGGAATACCTATAGTTTGGAAGTATGTTGGCTGGTAATATATTCCTGTCCCAAGAGTTGTGTTCCAGATGCCATTCCGACTCTATTAGACATCAGCCTTTTTTTAATGGGATTGATTCCAGATGAAGTGTATTTACTGTTTAATGAAAAAACCTCTTTCTTTATATAGCAAGACAGAACATGTAGTTCCCCAATCATTTGGTATGTTCAAACTTTTCTTCTACAGTTAGAGCGGATTTTTGCTAGGATGCTCCCCGCAATCCCTTGTTTTTACCGGGGCGCCTATCTCTCAACGTCAAAACGGTAGTGCCAACGATTTGTATTTATTCCTTGATTT
>Ga0209164_1000784_pt1 | contig 56244 bp, 44 predicted proteins | sample MTBNYHSulfiMetaG_FD_187458 | JGI IMG/M metagenome (GOLD analysis project Ga0209164, IMG submission 187458) | Enrichment culture microbial communities from rom New York Harbor, USA that are MTBE-degrading - MTBE-NYH (New York Harbor Sulfidogenic)... | ecosystem: Environmental > Aquatic > Marine >... | reverse complement strand
ATCTCTGCGTTCTTACAGGCTGTGTGATAAGTAATAACTAGACACAGATTAACAGGATTTACACAGATTATAAGTAAAGGTTTTGTAGCTTTTAAATTTTTTAATCCTGACAATCCTGTTAATTCGTGTCAAAAAAATAGTTCTCACACAGTCTGTTAGCGTCCTCAGCGGTTTATAATCACCCCTATGTTACGGCATTCATTCTCATTTATCCACGGTTGCTATATTTTTATTTTTTGATATTTAAAATAACAACAGCAGCCGGGGAGAGTCGGCAATTGCTTAATTATTAAAATAAAATTTATCTGGAAATATTATAATAATAATATTATCATTAAAGTAAATTTATATTGGAGTTTTTGTTGCCAAAAATTTTTATATGGAAAAATTACAGGTTTTTCTTTTATTCTAATGAAGGAGATCCTCTTGAAAGATGCCATGTTCATGTTAGAAAAGATAATAAAATAGCTAAATTTTGGATTGATCCTTATATTTATCTGGATTCTTCCTGGGGGTTGACCTCTGAGGAATTAAATAAACTTGAAAAACAGGTAAAATTAAATATTGATCTGATAAAGGAGAAATGGAATGAATATTTTAAAAAATGATGCTCAGGCAATTAACATATGGTTTGATGATAATAATTTATGGCTATTATTATCCGATGGACGGCAATTATCTATACCCTTAACATATTTTCCAAGATTATTAAATGCCAGTAAAAAACAAAGAAATAATTATATAATAAGTGGAGGAGGTACGGGAATACATTGGGATGATATTGACGAGGATATAAGTGTTAATGGATTATTGCTGGGCATAGGTGATAGGACAATATGTTAAGATTAAATGAACTCACTCCCTGGCATATGAAAAATCATGTTTAAGTATTTTATAAACCACCGAGAAAGTTTAAAAAATATTTTGTAATAAACTTTTATAGTTATATATCTCTGCGTTCTTACAGGCTGTGTGATAAGTAATAACTAGACACAGATTAACAGGATTTACACAGATTATAAGTAAAGGTTTTGTAGCTTTTAAATTTTTTAATCCTGATAATCCTGTTAATCCGTGTCAAAAAAATAGTTCTCACACAGTCTGTTAGCGTCCTCAGCGGTTTATAATCACCCCTATGTTACGGCATTCATTCTCATTTATCTGCTTGTCCAGCATTTACGTTAGTATGTGCTGTGGCGGTTGCTATATTCTTATTTTTGGTATTTTAAATAATAACAGCCGGGGGGGGCTTTATTTACTTCTTAACATTTATTACAATGTCATTATCTTTTATATCTATAGTTGCAGTACCGCCTTTTGACAGTTTGCCGAAAAGCACTTCATCTACAAAATGGGTCTTTATTTTATCCTTTACCAGCCTGTAAATTTCTCTCGCGCCGAATATTGATGAAAATCCTTTTTCTGCAAGCCAATTATAGCAGGCTTCTGTAATATCAAGCTTTATTTTTTTAGGTTTTAACAGGTCTTCAAATTCTTTAACGGCTTTTTTAGATATTTTTAATGCCATTTTTTCATTTATATGATTAAAGGTAACTATACCGTCAAGCCTGTTTCTAAACTCGGGTGAGAAATATCTTTCAACCTCTTTATACATTTCTGCATTTTCGAGTTTTCTTTCACCAAAACCCACCATATTTTTACCGATTTCCCTGGCACCGGCATTTGATGTCATTATCAAAATAACATTCCTAAAATCTGCTTTTTTACCATTGTTATCCGTCAGTGTTGCATAATCCATTATCTGCAGTAATACATTAAATATGTCCTGGTGAGCTTTTTCTATTTCATCCAGGAGGAGGGCAGAGTAAGGATTTTTTCTGATGGCATCAGTTAGTAAACCGCCTTCTTCATATCCCACATACCCGGGAGGAGCTCCTATCAATCTTGCAACCGTATGTTTTTCCTGGTATTCACTCATGTCAAATCTTAATAATGGGATGCCCAATATAATTGATATCTGTCTTGCAAGCTCTGTTTTACCAACGCCTGTTGGACCGACAAAGAGAAGTGATGCTACAGGTTTTTCATGTTCATTAAATCCTGCTCTCGAGCGTTTAATAGCACGTACTACAGTTTCTATTGCATCATCCTGTCCGAAAATTTGTTTTTTTATTTCCTTGTCAAGATCATGCAGTTTTTCTATTTCATTTGAGTTGACGCTTTGCTCCGGTATCTTTGCTATCAATGAGACTGTTCTTTCTATATCTTTTTCCGTAATGGTAATTTTTTTAGTGGAGTTTTCATCGGCATGGAGGCGTGCATAAGCACCTGATTCATCAATTACGTCTATTGCCTTATCCGGTAAAAATCTGTCATGGATATATTTGCATGACAGCTCGGCAGCAAGCTTTAATGCTTTTTTTGTATAAAGAACATTATGGTATTCTTCATATCTGTCTTTTAATCCAACAAGTATTTTATATGTATCATCAACAGAAGGCTCCGGCACTTCAATCTTCTGGAAACGTCTTGAAAGTGCCCTGTCTTTATCAAAAAATTTTTTATATTCTTCATAGGTTGTAGAGCCGATACATCTAAGTTTGCCTGATGCTAAAAACGGTTTTAATATATTTGAAGCATCCATTGAGCCGCCCGATACGGCTCCGGCTCCTACAACTGTATGTATCTCATCAATATATACTATGGCTTTTTCCATTTTTTGTATTTTTGTTAAGACTTTTTTGATTCTTTCTTCAAAATCACCTCTAAATTTTGTTCCTGCTAGGAGTGCACCCATGTCAAGGTGGAATATTTTATAGCCTTTTAGTAAATTTGGCACCTTATCTTCATTAATAAGACGTGCAAGCCCCTCTGTAATTGCGGTTTTACCGACTCCAGGGTCACCGACATGAACAGGATTATTCTTAAGCCTCCTGCATAGGACCTGTATTGTTCTTTTAAGTATAGCCTCACGTCCGATTAATGGATCAATCTCACCATTTTTTGCTTTTTGTGTTAACTCAACAGTAAACAGACTTAAAAAATCATTTTTGGTTTTTTGTTTTTCCTCAAAATTACCGCTTATTTCTTCCTGTTCGTATTCTGCATTTTCAGAATTGTAGCTGCCCTCTTCGTCAATAAAATCTTCATCCCCTTTTGGCAGCAATGATATACCATGGGATATATAGTTAAGTATATCAATCTTTCTGATTCCTTCTTCCTGCAAAAAATAACCCGCAAAAGATTCCGGTTCTTCAAAGATGGACACCAGTAAATCACCTATGTTTATTATATCTTTTCCGGCCGATATTGCATGAAGGGCGGTTTTTTGCATAACATTCTGGAAGCCGATAGACTCCAATGGTCTGTCATTTTCCGTTACGGGAATATTTTCATTAAAATATTTTTTAATTTTATTTTTTAGTCGTTCTACATTACCCCCGCAAGCGGTAATTATTCTTGCCCCTTCATCAAAAAATAATGCTGCATAAAGGATATGCTCTGGAGTAATGTATTCATGTTTGTGGTATTGAGCTTCACTGGAAGCTGTAACCAATATTTGGCTTGCTATTTCATCTAATTTCATATTTTTATGTCTCTTCAATACTTGTTCTCAAAGGAAATTCTCTTGATTTTGCAATCGCTTCTACCTGAGTAGTCTTTGTCACAGCAATATCATAAGGATATACACCGACTATTCCTTTGCCTTTGTTATGAACATCGAGCATTATATTTGTTGCCTCTATGATTGATTTGTTAAAAACAACAACCAGTATTTCAACAACAAACTCCATAGTAGTATAATCATCATTATGAAGTATTACTTTATACATTTTTGGTTTTTTTTGTTTTACATCCGATTTTGTTTTTTCTTTAATGTTTGTATTATCAGGCATCCTTAATTACTCATAAATTATAATATTTTTTATATATTACATAATTTATTATACAATATTTTTATATTATTTTCCCTAATTATTTATTTTTTTTAATTTTAAAGTTCATTTTCTTCCTTATTATCAATACTATTTTCATCATTTTCCGTTAAGTTATTTTCTTTTCCTTTCATAGGTCCTAAATCTATAGTTCTTATATTTATGTATTTTAATGTTACTGTAATTTGTGATAAAATATAAAATATTAAAAATATAAAATAAAATATTGAAAATTGAAATACTAAAAAAATTTTATTTGATAATAGCATTTTACCCGTCATAGTTAAATTAAAAATTTTATTTACTATATTTAAAAAAATATCCGATGAAAAAAAGCTTGTGATAAAAAGATTTATTACAAAACATGATGAATATATAAAAAAAGGAAATAATATTACTGCCCAGAATGTTCTCAAACCGTATAAAATACTTTTACCGATAGCATAAAAATAATTTTTATTGTCAATAATAACAATATGCGGTATATAGATTAATAAAACCGATATAATAACACCCGGTAATACAAGTAAAAAATAACCTAACCATATCATTATACTTCCGATTAACATTGTTATTAATAAAGGAAGAAATAGTTTTATAGAATCAACAATATTTTTTTCTATTACTGATGAGTCTCCCCTGACTATATTTTCAGTAAATTTAATTAAAATTGTTTTTATTAGTGTATTAATTATAAACAGCACTAAAAGCATTGTTATTATTGATAATGATTGTGTTGCAAGCTCTTTTGTATTGGATAATTCTTCTTCCGGCATGCTTGCAATCAGTTTGATAAAATCAATTAATCTTACGGAAGAAAATATGAATAATATCAGGGATGGAATAATAAGCAGTAAAAATAATTTTAATAAAAATAACAGGTTGTTTTTAATTATTGAAAAGGAATAACCGAATATTTCATTGGTGCTTAATGTAATGTTAAAATTAAATTTATAATCATGCTTCATAAATCTTTGCTCCTTTTGAATAATATCTATAATTATATATAATAACCGCGGATGAACGCTGATTAACGCTGTAAATCCAATTTTATTTTTTTGCCTTTTACCACAGCTTTATTATTTTTTACTATCTTTTTTTATGCTTCGTGCTCTTTGTGGTTTAAAATTAACCTTCCCGTGAATATACAGTATTACTAAATCTCTTGCAACTAAAAAAAAATCCGTGTATACTTTTATTTATTAATAAATAGGAATATAGTTTTGAGTATAGAGTTTTATTTTTCTCACAGGATAGAGATTTTATTGGGCAAACTGATTGAAGAATTAAATAGTGATGATATGACAAAAGATCCTTTTTATTCTCCTATGATCCTTGTTCCGAATATTAATATAACAAGATGGCTTCAAATGAATATTGCAAAAAAAAATAAAATCAGTATTAATCTTGATTTTAAATTTCTTGAAGAGGGGCTTACATGTATAATAAGAAATTTAAAATCCGATAAAACAAGTGATTATATTTTTTTGTCCCATAAGGAGAATAATCTTTACCTGCAGTTGATTATAATATCGATTATACTGAAATTTAATGATGCTGTAGAAATGAAGCCGATTAATGAATATTTACAAAATGTTGATGGTGCTGATTTAATAAGGAAAATATGGCAGTTGTCTGAAAGATTAACCTTTTTTTTTAGAGAGTATGAATATCATAGAAAGACAATGGTAGACAGATGGCTGGAAGATAAATATTTTTTTGACAATAATGATATAGAAATATGTGAAAAATTTATTTATAGAAAAATTTTTTTTGAAAAGGAAATACTGAAAAAATTTTATAAAGATTTTAATAAAAAATTTATAACTCTTCCTCAATATTCTGAAGAAGTATTTAAAAATATGGATATTTTTAAGACAGGCAAAACTGTTTATATATTTTGTTTTTCTCAAATATCCAGGTATCATAATGATTTGATTTTTAAATTAAAAGATTATTATGATATTAAAATTTTTTTGCTTAGTTTTTTAACTGAGTTTCTGGATGGAGATGAGAATAATTGGGATAAAATAGCAAATATCAAAGAGGAGGATTCGCAATTATTATATCCTGATAATTATAATGAGCTTTTAAAAGATTGGATAAATCCATCCAGGGAAAGTATAAAAATTTTCAGTAAATATATAAATAGAAACAATAATAAAGATTTCAGGTCAAAATGGCTTGCCTTTGATATTAAAAAGTTAGACGCTCCTTCACTTTTGGGATTACTGCAAAATGATCTTTTAAATAAAAAACTGTTTGACAGTAAAGTAAAAAAAATAACAAAGCAGGATGAGTCTCTCCAGATTATAGCCTGTAAAAGTATTTACAGAGAGGTTGAAACTGTATATAACAGTATTCTCCACAATCTTTTGGACAACGGATATAAGCTTACCGATATTGCTGTGCTTGTAACGGATATTAAAAAATATAAAACAGTTATCAAATCTGTTTTTAAAAAAAATCCGCATAATTCCATCTCTGCTAATTACCATAATAAAGAAGATATTTTTTTACCTTACAGCCTTTCCGATTCTTCCGCTGATTTTGACAGCGTTTTTGGGAATGCCGTTATCTCCGGTTTGCAGTTGGCAGTAAAAAAAATCAGCAGGAAAGATGTTTTTGATTTTATTTTAAATCCATGTTTTCTTTATTCTCAAAAATTAACTAGAAAAGATGTCTTTGTATGGCTTGAGTGGATTGATAAACTTAACATATATCACTCAAATCAGGATGGAGATTTAAACAGTGATGCCAGATTTCATTCATGGGAATACGGTTTAAAGAGACTGAGACTCGGTAGAATCATGGAAAGTGTTAAATTTGACGGGAAATTATATGAATTTAATAAAATAATACCGTATTATGATATAAAAACATCGGATTATGGTGCATTGGACAAATTTATCAAGGTTATGGAAGATTTATTTAACTTCATACAGGCTATGCAGATAAAGAAAACAGGTGGGGAATGGCAGGGATTATTGAATAATTTTATAGAAAGATTTATTAAAATACCGGCAGATATTGAGGAAGAAAATATTATACTTTATAAATTGAAAAGCAGTTTTGATAAATTATTATTATTTGATAAATTGCTGGATTATAAAATCGATATTCATTATATTTTAGAATTCATTAAAACGCATTTAACTAATATACCGAGCAGGATAGGCAAATATCTGTCGGACGGTATAACTATATCTTCTCTTGCTCCGATGAGACCTATTCCTTTTAAGGTTGTATATATCCTTGGTATGAATGAAGGGGATTTTCCCGGTTTTATGGACAACTCAACTCTTGATCTAAGGACTTTAAAAAGGGCAGTAGGGGATGTTACAAAAAAAGAGGCAAATTGTTATTTGTTTTTGGAAACACTTTTATCTGTTAAGGAAAAATTATATATTACTTTTATTGATAAGGATATACAGAAGGATGAAATTTTATATCCTTCAAGCATTTGTACAAAATTAATAAATTATATTAATAAAAGTTTTTTAGAGACAGAATATGAAATAATAAAAAGCCCGTTAAAAGGGGAAAGTTCGGAGTATTATACGGAAAATATCAGCAGTGATATAAAAAATTATTTTTATAATGAGAGGCTTTTAAGTCTTTTATATTTAAAAAATAAAGGCTTTATACCAAAGAAGTATGAAAGGATAATTTATGATAAATATTATTCTGTAATAAAAAATATCGAATGCAATATTAAAAAAAATAATAAAAAAGAAATAGAAGAAATCACTCTAAATGATCTTTATAAATTTTTATTAAATCCATGCGAGGCAAAATTATCTAAATTATATGATTTATATAATGAAAACATTACGGATAAAACATTAAAAGAGGATGAGCCTTTTTATTCTGATAATATTTTTCAAAATACATTTATTTTAGGAGTTGTTGATAAATATATCGAAAACAGGGATATGGATATTGATGATTTTATTTATAAATTTTATGAATATAATAAATATTCCGGTAATACACCGGAAGATATTTTTTCAAAATATGACAGGGATAAATTAAAAGAGGATTTTTTTAAAAGATTATATGATGACAGCGGTTTTGCAAAGTACCTTGATATAAAAAAAGATTTAAAATATATTAAGAAAATAATAATCAATGATGAATATGTATTAAATGAAAATGATGAATCAATAATAAATCTGCCTTCATTAAAATTGGATGGTATTAATTTAACAGGTGAGTTTAATCATTTTTTTATTGATACTGATAATACACTTATTGAAACATTTGTATTTACCAATGCCAAATACAGCAGCAATAATATAATAACAAAACATATAATAAAACCTTTTTTATTTTATTTAATGCTTTTAAATATTGATTATCGGGCAGGCTTATTTGATTCTCATAATAAAGAATACGGATTTTGTGTAAATATTTTTTATAAAAATGATGTCAAAACATATAATTTTAATATTTTAAAAAATGATGCATATAATTACATTAAAGACATAATGGAAAATTTTTTAAGTATGGATCATTTTGATTTTCTTCCTTTTGATATAACAAGCAGTAAATATTTTTTTCCTCCAAAAGAAATTGATTATACAAATAGATTGAAGGATGAGATTGAAAAGCAGTCCGAAAGTAAATTTTCTTTTTTTGAAAAGTCTCAGATTTTTGAGATCGTAAATTTTGAAGTGCCTGATGATGCATTTAACAAGGTGTCCAGATGGTATAAATATTTTATTGAAGTTTTATAGATAAATTTATAACAAATTAAAGATTAACCACGAAGAGTATGAAGTACACGAAAGTAGAATTAAAAAATTTTATTTTTTTACCTTCTATGTATCTCTTCGTGATCTTCGTGGTTTCTAACACTTTAACTAGATAACATTTTATCTATAAATTATAAGGAATGATTTTAATGAATGACATAATACCGATTAAAGATTTTAAAAAGATTGATCTTTGTGAAAATGCAATAATTGAAGCCGGTGCGGGAACAGGGAAAACCTATACTATAGAAAATTTAGTTGTAGAATTACTGTTAAATGATAAGGCTAAAATTACTGAAATTGTTGTAGTGACATTCACCGAAAAGGCAATAGGTGAGTTGAAGGACAGGATTAGAAAAAATTTTTTTGATAAGTTAAATCAGGATAATAACCGTGTGCATAATAATAAAATAAAAGCTTATCTGGAAAATTTTGATTCTCTGGAAATATCAACTATCCATGGCTTTTGCAACAGGATCATAAATGAATATCCTTTTGAAAATAAAGAGTCGTTTAAAAGGGAGCTTGTGGATGATAAAACGTTATATGAAAAAATGCTGTACAAACAGATGCGTGAGTTATGGCATAAGTTTTACGGTGATTATATTGATGAGATGATTGAATTATCTGATTTTACAGAGAGCCCTGAAAATTTTAAAAATTTTATTTTGGATGTTTCTTTAGAATACAAACCTTACAGAGGTGATGATCTTTATCCGAAGCCCGTTTTATCCTATGAAATTATTAAAGAAAGGCTTGATGTTTTTAACGGGCTGTTAAAATCACTTGTTGATTATATTGGTGCTGTTGATGAAAATAATTTTTATAATCATCCTCTTATTGTTGAGTATGAAAGAATGAAACAATTTATTAAATACTCAAAATCTGTAGATACGAGAATAACTAAAATTTTAATACCTATGTTAAAATTTGTTATTAATTATAAAAATGGAGAATCAATTTATAAATCATTTAAAAGTTTTTATAATGACGCTATAGGATGCAGCGGTTTTAACGAATATGGATATAATATACTTTTTATCGGAGAATTAAAATCCGGTATTAATAATATAAATTTTAATAATGAATTTCAGAATACAGCCAATATTATTAATTTACTGGACAGGATTGCCAAGTGCTATATCATATTAAATAAACAGCTTTTAACTAATACAATTGATAAGCTTTATTATTATGTTGATGACTATAAAAGGGATAATAACCTTATCAGTTATGATGATATGTTGAAGCTTGTTTATAATGCATTGGATAAAAAAGGTAATAAATTATTATCGATTTTGCAAAATAAATATAAATATGCTCTTGTTGATGAGTTTCAGGATACGGATAAGATACAATGGCTTATATTTAAAAAGATATTTTTAGAAAATAAAAAAAACAGGTTGTTTATAATAGGTGATCCAAAGCAGTCCATATATGGATTTAGGAATGCCGATATTAACACATATATTTCCGCGAAAGAAGAAATGAAGCAGCAATATAATGCCATGCATTATTCATTAGAAGTAAATTGGAGAAGTACTACAAAACTTATTGATGAGTTTAATAATATTTTTAAAGATGAATGGTTTAAAGATGATATTGATGCTTATTTTAAAATAAATATTGACTATAATAAATTAAACAGTTCGGAAAAAAGCAATAAACTGAAATTTGTAAGCAGTGACAGGATTAGAAACAAAACGGGGATAAATATATTTGCCCTTAAATCTCATAATGTAAATGATGCTTTAAAAGAATATGCAGGTTTAATATTAAAAGAAATTAAATTTTTATTATATAATGAAAATTTTATATTGATAGATGATGTTAAAAGAAGAATTAATAAGGGTGATATAGCAATAATTGTTAGAAAGACGAGAGAAGCAGAAAAAATTGAGAGATTTTTAAGGAAAAACGGTATAAAATCTACTATTTATAAAAAATCAGGATTATATCAATCTAATGAAGCTTATCAGATTAAGTATTTATTAATGGCAATAGCATATCCTGAAAATATTATGTTTTTTAAAAATGCGCTTTTAGCAGATTTTTTTAATATTCCGCTTATTGATTTAGACAGCCTGATTGAAACGGACGGATTAAACAATATAAGGCAATTGTTTGAAAAATGGATTAAATTGTCGGAAAAAAGAGAATGGACTCTTTTATTTGACTCTATACTCTATGATACAGGTGTTTTGTACAGGAAAGTCTTTAATGAAGATGATTTGGAGATTGATTCTGAAAGAATTGTAACAAACTATAAGCATATAATGGAAAATTTATCGGAAAGAGCCTATAAAAACAGATTTGATATATGTGATATTACAGAATATTTAAATAATTTAATAAATGGGGTTATTAAATCCGATGAAGATGAAGATTTACATAGATTGGAGTCGGAAGAAGAAAAGATAAAAATTATGACGATACATGCCTGCAAGGGTTTGGAATTCCCCATAGTTTTCATTTATGGAAGTTTTGGTGCAGGGGTTAATAAAGGATATTATAAGATACATAATAGTGAGAATAATATTACATTTGATTTGATTAAAAGTAAAAAAAGCAAGATTATTTTTGATTATGAATCAAACATGGAGGATCACAGGCTTTATTATGTTGCATTTACACGAGCTGTATATAAATTATATCTGCCTTTTTATTCTCTTAATAAAAGCAATAATATTATTAATATAATAAATAAAACAATATGTGCTGCATTTACCGGTTTGAAGAATAAGATTGAAAATTATCCGAACATTATTAATTTATTTAAACCGGAAGATTATAATAATGCAGGAAATAATTATATTTTTAATGAAGAGCTTTTTCCTGAAATTGATGATAGACTTTTTAAGAATAAAAAAACTACTATACAGTCATTCTCCAGTCTAAATAATAAGATTGTATTTGAGCTTGAAGATGAAGTTTATAATATGGGATTTGATGAGAATGAATTTGATGAAGATGAATTTGTAGTCGATAATCCGATGCCTGATGAGAATTCTTTACCATATGGAGCTAATGTAGGTAAGATGTTTCACAAAATACTGGAAGAAATTGATTTTAATATTATTTTAAATTTAAATAATTATAAAGCTTTAATAAATAACATAGAATGTTTTGAGATCATAGATAAGTATATGAACATTTATTTAAATAATTATAAAAATTTTGATAATGAAAAAAAGTGTAAGTATATGGATTTAACTTTTAATGTAATTTATTATACACTCAGTACAGTTATTGATTATAATGAGAATATTGTTTTGTCAAAGATTGAGAAAAATGACAGGCTTAGTGAGGTTGAGTTTTATTTTCCGGTTGATATTGGAGGCTCTGATTGTGATATTTTCATAAACGGTTTTATTGACCTTATTTTTAGATATAACGGTAAATATTATTTTTTAGACTGGAAATCAAATTATCTTGAAAACGGATATACAGGGGATTCATTTTATAGAGATGTTAAGAAACATTACAGACTCCAGTATGAAGTGTATAACATTGCGTTTATTGAATGGCTTAAATCACGTATTGCAGACTTTGATTATGATAAGCATTTCGGCGGCTTGTTTTATATTTATCTTAGGGGGATCGGTAAAGATGTTGAAGATACTGCAAGCGGTATTTTTTTTACAAGACCTGATATAGATGAGTATAATAATATTAAAAATAAACTTTTTAGTAAGATTAAAAACGTTATTTTAACAGTATAAATAATTCACCGTAAAAATAATAATTATACATATTATTTCTTTAATAATAAGCATTGTGATATATTCCTGTGCTGGTGTAACAATAGTGAACTCTGAATCAGATGAAGAATCAAATGATATTAATGCTTATTCTTATTTTGCTGCTGAACCGGAAGCAAAACAGGAGGATGATAATAAAAATACGGGAATATATAAAGGTACGTTGATTGGCTCAACAGGTCATTATAAGATTATAATAAAAAGTGCCGGATCAAATGATATTAAACTGGAAATTTTATATACAAATGAATCTGGTGCATTATCCGGTGTAATAAACGGCATTGAGGTTCAGGATGCAGGCGGTTACATATATACATTTAACGGTAATTTAAGCGGAAAGAATATAAATTTTATAATAAGAATCTTGAATGACGGCACCATAGATGAAGATAATTCTCATTTAACAATAACCGGTAATGAAATATTGATTAAAACTATTAAGGAAGAATCAGATGTACTTGTAAGGGTTTTTGAGGGAAAATTTTATGAGAATGACGGGTCAGAAATATGTACCTGGAATTGTATTATTTATGGTGATAATAATAATGGTACCGTTAATGGTATTTGGAAATATATTGCACCAAAAGAGGGTTATGGATATGTAACCGGGACGTTAGAGAGTAATTGTATAATCAATAGCACAATATTAAAATATAATGAGGATACGGGCAGTCTGGATCCTAACGGAAATTTTAACAGCGGACCTAAAGTAATAAACAGTAATAATATATCCGGTATATGGACATATGGTATAGAGAATGGTATTTGGTCCGGTCACAGAACTTTATAATATTATTTAAAATTATAATCTATGTTTAAGATGTCATTTTTATATTGACTTCGGCCGGTGTTATAATATATATTTTTTATATATGTTGAATATTTCAGTAAATAAAGGAGATAGTAATGCGAATAAAAAAGTATCTTATTATTTTTATGATAATATGTATCTGTATTTTACTTTTTTTGGGTGTTTTCAATTTGTATAGTGCTCAAAAAAAGGTAAAAATAGTTAAACTTAATATTGAGTTTTCATGGAAAGGGATTAAGAAATGTTCTAATCGTTCTCCTGAAATCAGGGTAAAAAATATCCCGCCGAACACTAAATATTTTAAAGTAACACTTAAAGATCTTGATGTTCCTACATGGAATCATGGAGGGGGTACTGTAAAAAATAACAACTCAGGTATCATTCCTGCAGGCTCTTTAAAAGATGGTTACAATGGTCCTTGTCCTCCATCAGGTTCTCATAAATATGAATTTACAGTTAAGGCTCTTGATAAGAAAAGAGTTGTCCTTGGTATCGGTAAGGCAGTAAAGATGTTTCCTTAATTTATTTTTGTTTTTGTAAAAATAATTTCATTTTATCCGGTAATTTTATATCAGGATTTCTTTTTATATAATCATTTATATCCGCATTATATGTTAATGGAGGTGTACATATGATTAGATCTGTCAAGGGAATATTTCCATTACAACTTGTATCGTTATCAAAAATATTTAATAATGTATAATAATAATTTTCAGGCTCATGGCATTCTGTAATAAAATTTTTTTTCTTTTCGGGTTTAAAACAAATCAAAAATTGTCCATAGACATGATCATATTCATTATCAAAAATAACATGAGGCGGCAGACAGGGTATTAAGTCATTATGATTTACAAATCTTATAGATTTTTTCACAAATTTATTATATGTTTTTACAAATATTTTATTACCGGTTCTCGGTGATGCATAATTATACATCAGGATATTTTTTTTGTTGTATAAATTGTTATATGCTATATCCAGTGCAAATAACGCAGCGGTTGTTGCGCCCAGGCTGTGTCCTGTTATGTAAATATTTGCTTCTGCATCTTCATCAATATTCTGTATTAAATTAATTACTGTATCTCTTATTGAATCATAAACCTTAAAAAAACCGTCTTCAACAAGCAGATCGTTAACATTTACATATTTTGTTTGATATTTATCAGTCTGCCAGAATTCAAAATCAGCAATCCAGTCTTTAATGGATTTAGAACCTCTAAATGCAATTATTATATTTGTATTATCCTGTGATTGATAAATAAGTCCCAGTTTTTCTGTTTTACCCAGCACCTTACCTGAGAATACAATTGGCTCTTTATAACCGGAAAAAATTTGAGGCTGTATTCCTTCATATGAATTATATGTCTGTATACATGCACATAAAAGCAAAAAAGCAAGATTTTTATCTATCTTTGACTCGATTATGATTTCTTCTTTTTTACTCTCAGTTGTAAGACATGAAATTAATATTATTAAAATAACAAGGTTAGTGATTTTTTTCATAAATTGAATTCCTTCATATAAATAATTTTTATTATATAAAAGTATCAGGATAAAGCAATTATTTTTTATTAAATGATTTATTTTATTTTTTTTATATTCTTTCTGAATGTACATACAATGAAATTTATAAAAATATAAAAAATATTTTTATAAATGAAAATTATTTTTTTCTCTTTAGATACTATTAAGGAGAAAAAAATGAAGATAGAATTAAAGAAAGTATACCATTTCGTAGTCCCTCACCACTCAGTAAATAAAAAAGGAATTTATAGATAATTAGAAGCTATCTTTAACTGAGTGGTGAGGGAGCGCAGAAGTTGATATAAGATTTTATATAAATCCAAATGTATATAGGAAGCTTAAGAATGGACATGGTTCAATGCATTCTTTTAGCGTAGCTGTGTTAGTAAGAAAATTAATTGAGCTTTTTTTTATATTATTAAAGGTAAAAGGGCTTGATTGGATAGTTAAAAGTATGAAAAATAGTATTAAAAAAATAATAAATATTCTTTGTAAAACTGGAAAGCTTTTTAAAAATACAGAAAATATAGCCCCACACTACTTTTATTATGTAAAAGTAGTGTGGGGTGGAGAAGATCTTATGGAGGAATATATAAGCTTTATATTTTCTAAAAATTATACACTTTTAGGTGTAGAATTGGCTAAAAAGCGATTATTAAATCAAAACAGCCCAATGTAACCGTTTTCATTGTTGTGATTATTGACAAAAAATTGATTTATACTAAAATCACATTTATATTATTTTTTTAAGGACAGTATTTATGAATATGAGAATATTATTTTTTGTTTTATTATTTTTTATAATATCATCTTTCTTTATTAATGCTCAATATGACGGTAAGGATTATAAAGGTGCTGAAGTTTATTCACATGAGTCGGTTTTATTTGGAAAGTTTGAAATCAGGGCAAAACTTGTTTGTACAAAAGGAGTTGTATCAAGTTTTTTTCTGTATGACAATATTTCCTGGAAGGGAAAACCTTATCCGTGGAGGGAGATAGACATAGAAGCTATCGGGAGAGAAGACAATCTGTTTCAGACTAATCTTATTACAGGGTTTGCTGATGAAAGAGTAACAAGTGAAAAAGAGCATATAGTTAAAGATATAGATAAAAAGTATCATACTTATACCATCGAGTGGACTCCTGATTATATAGCATGGTATGTAGATGGAAAGTTAATTAGAAAAGATACAGCAGATACCAGCCAACAGGTTGTTGATTTAAGGGATATGCCGCAGACTTATAGAATGAATTTGTGGATTGCCGTATGGGAAGGATGGGTAGGTAAATTTGATGAAAATTCTCTTCCTGTATATCAATTTATAAATTGGATAAAATATTATGAATATACACCGGGTAAAGGTGAGAATAATACTGATTTTACACTTAAATGGACAGATGATTTTGATAAATTTGACAATAAAAGATGGGGTAAAGGAGACTGGTCTTTTGATGGTAATCTGGTTGATTTTTCTTATTCCAATTTAATCGTTAAAGATGGATATTTAATACTATGCTTAACAACTAAGGATAAAATGGGCTTTAAGGGTAAGGTTTTGACTGATGTTAAAGGTATTCCGTTTTATACTTATTATATTATTGGTGCTGTATTATTAATATTGATTTTTATAATAATATTAGTTTTAGTAATTAAAAGAAAAAAAAATAAAACAGTATAAAAATTGTCTTTATATATTATTTGATTAAAGGAGGCTTATACAATAAATTATCTTTATTAAAAATTTGTATGAGAATGAAAAACTGCCTCCTGTTTTATATTTATTAATAAGTATTCAGTTATAATTTAATATTTATAAAATCATAAAAACTCAATTAATTATTTAAAATCTATTTATCTAGGTTAATTTAAATCAGGTATGTTATAATATATAATTAATGATAATATAAGGGAAATAATTATGTGTGAGCATTTATTGCCGCTTGATAATGAATTAAAAGAACTGGGGATCAAAGAGACATATAGGGGTCAGGCATGGACTGATAATTGCAGAGAATGGGTTTATTATGACTGTTATTTGGATATTGAAAGTCTTAGAAAAAGATTTAATTTTCCCGACTTTATTAAGCATCATATTAATAATGATATGAAATCAGGTCTGGAAGAAGGTTTTGACTGCAGCTTATGTAATGATGCTATAATGGGATTAAACAGAAATTTTAAAAAAGATGACGGTAAAATAACCGTAAAATAATTTATTTTAACTTAAATTATCCCAGCTTGCTCTAAAATTATCATTATTTCTTTTATTGTATAATTCTATTTCACTGCCGACCTGTTTGCCTTTTTCTATATAACCGGGTATAAGATTTGTTTCATATAGTTTAACCTTGGATAATATCCCCTGCTGATTATCTGAGTTTAACTGGATCATTCCTTCTTTTGATTCCGCAATGATATGAATTATGGTTTCAGCTGTAGATACAAGAGCATATTTTTTATTATAAAAAACATATTTTTTGTCTGTAAGCCCCCCGATAGATATGCTGTTTTGCTGCCATTGTAATCCCAGCATATTTGCCGGACTCTCTTCTTTTGGTATGTTGTTATGAGGGTATAGACGGATGTCTATAAGTTTGCCTTTTGTCAATGTAATTGATCCCTGATGCAGGTTTATATTCCATTCTACTATGTATAGTCCCATTACTTTCTCCTTAAATAATTTTAACTTTAATATCTTTGACAATAGTTGCATAAAAAAAATTTAATTTCAAGATTATTTAAGAAAAATTTAATAGTAAAATAGATAAAACATTAACTTGACTTATTAAAAATTATTAAATAAATATATATTTAATAATTGTTATTAGGAGTTTTTATGAGAATAAAGAAAAAAGGCTATATTCCTTTGCTGATTTTAAGTATCATCTTTACATTGGCTGCACTTACAACATTAATACCTCAACCTTCTGCAAGCAGAGCCTGTTATCTCGGATATAAAGCTCATTGTTCTTTTACTCCGTGGGGTACATTAATCTGCCTGGCATTGGCAGGAATAATTTGTATTATCAGGAAAAGATATTTTACGGAAATCAGAAGGAAAAAGCAAAAGTAATAAAATTAGTAATGAAAATAATAATTATTAGGAAAAACATTTTATGAAGAAGTTTTTGCCTGTCAGAAAAAAAAGAGAAGAAATAAAGGAACGTGTTTTACTTGTAGTTAACACCTTTGGACTTTTTAATGAAATAAATGGGGTATATAATACTTATAAAAATCTTCTTAATGAATTTCATAAAACAAAAACTGATATAGATATTCTTACATATGGGCCGAAGGATGATATCATAAAGCATGATACAGGATTAATTGTTTCTCATAAATGCCGTATGCCTCAAAAGATCAGCGATCAGTTAGAGGTCGATATTGCACCCTTGCCTGTAAAGTTTTCGAGATACTTTAATAATCAGGATTACACTATTATTCATACTGCTGCTCCTGATCCTTATCTTGCTTATTTTGCAATATTTTTTGCAAAAATGAAAAAGCTGCCGTTATTGTCTGTCTATCATACAGCGATAAGTCATTATGCAGAAGAAAGGTTAAAAAATAATTTTACTAAGATATTCGGGGAAGATATTGCATCTACTATCGGTTTTGTTTCAAAAAATTTATTAAAGGGTTATGAAGGGCTTTATTTTAATGCATCAGATTTGATACTTGCACCGTCACGGTTTATTTTAAAGGAAATAAAAAAAGAATTTACAACACCAGTAAGGATACTTGCACGGGGTATAAATACAGAACTCTTTAATCCTTCTTTCAGGAAAAGAAGTAAAACCGATAAAGAAATCCGTGCTCTTTATATTGGAAGAGTAGATCCTGAAAAAAATATGCAGTTATTGGAAAAAATATTTAATAAACATAAAAATATTAAATTAACTGTTGTAGGTACAGGAGAATACTTAGAAGAAATGAAAAAGAAACTTCCAGACTCACGCTTTACGGGAAAGTTAAGAGGTAAAGATCTGTCTGTGGAATATGCTGATGCTGATATTTTTGTATTCCCGTCTTTAACCGATACATTTGGTAATGTTGTATTGGAGGCTTTAAGTTCCGGAGTGCCTGCTGTTGTTATGAATAAAATGGGTCCTAAGGATATTGTTATTAATAAAAAATGCGGATTTATTGCAAAAAATGAAAAACAGTTTGAAAAATTTATTATTAGTTTGGCTAGGAGTAAAAAATTGAGAAATAAAATGGCTGTCAATGCCGTACTTAGAGCTAAAGAATTTCAATGGTCCAATATTTTTACAAAACTCATAAAAAACTATAGACTTGCCAGGAATTTATATAATAAAAAGAAAAAAATATAAAAAATTACTCCAATTGAATAAAAAAGGATAGTGGTATATCATAATTTTTTATTTTTTATCTCCATTAAATCGATCAGGATCGGTAAAAAATAAAGAGTTCATTTTGGATTGTCTAAAAGTAATATTCAACCGCCGCAGCACATACTAACGTATATGCTGGACAAGCAGATAAACGCAGATGGACGCAGTAAAATGTAAGATAAAGCATATGGAGCATTAATCAGCATTTACATCGCCTCCCTTTCATTAAATTTAAAGGGTAGTGACATATTTTATTTTTTACATTTTTAGGCAATTACAAATCTAATAACTTTAATATAAAATCTATTGAATCACGATTTTATTAATAATATACTGTTTATCCTATGAAAAAATATTTTATTTGTTTATTTTTAGTTTTTTCATTTTTTTATTTAAATGCTAAAGAAATAATAATTAAAATAATAGATAATGATTTAGATATCCCCTTGGAAGGAGTCAGATTAGTTGTTAAAGATACAGGAAAGTCTTATTACAGTTCATCTGATGGTATTGTTAAAATAAATATATCTGATGACCAAACAAAATTATTAATCACTGCATCATTGATTGGGTATGAAACAAAAAAAATTGTAATAAAAGATTTTGATAAAAATATTTTAATAAAATTGTCGATTGGCGGCATCCTTGAAGGGAAAGAGCTTGTTATAGAAGAGGAAGCGGTCAGCAAAAAAGATGAAGAGATTGGAGTTAGTAAGGTAATTAATAAGGATGAGTTTAAATCAACTGCCATGATGGGGCCTATCGAGGATGTTATGTCTACAATAAAAGTCCTGCCGGGAGTCAGTTATGCCGGTAAATTTAATTCTAAATTATCTGTAAGAGGAGGAGATCCTGAAGAGCTTACTGCATTGCTTGACGGTTTTATTGTAAGATATCCTTATCATTGGGGCAGGGCATTTTCTATCTTTAATCCTAATATAATTGAGTCCGTTAAATTTTCGACAGGCATCTTTTCATGCAGGAACGGTTTGTCAACAAGCGGTTTGATGGAAGTAAGTACCGTTAAACCTACAGAAGGTTTAAGAATGACTGCATTACTCTCAGCATCGACTGTGGAGCTTTTTATCCAAACTCCCTTAGGGAATAATAAAAAAGCAGGATTGTTTGTTGGGGGTAGGATTACATTTTATGATCTCATCGTTGCAATGACGGGTTGGTTAATGGATCAGAGGGGTTTAACTTTATCGAGAAATCCCTATATTTATGATGCATATTTAAAATGGTATTTTAAACCTTTAGAGCGTTTTGAATGGTATGTAAACGGATTCTTCGGCAGTGATGGTATCGGGGTAAAAACATTGGAAGTTGACAAGGATCCCGATAAAGAGATTGTGAGCAAGTTTGATTTAAAACAGCAAAACTGGGATACCTTTGTTGCAACTGGATTTAAAATACTTCCTGCCGACAGGCTTTTCATCCATATACTGGCAGGATATGAATTTTTGCTTTATGATGTTGATTTAATAAGAAGCTCAGAAGGTGCAAAAAAGTATTCTGATGATTTTAAAAATGAGTATGGTTTTTTAGTAGGAGGTGATAAAGGATTCTCCATCGATATAGACAGTAAATATAAAAGAAGAATAATAATGCACAGCATACAGGCAAGAAGTGATTTTGATTTAACCCTCCATGATAAGATAATGATGTCTATCGGAGCAGGGGCAATCTATGATTTTAATATTTACAATGAAGAGGGTGATTTCTGGAGAATTATTTTTGACGGCAGTATACCGCAATATGTGAATAATGAATATGATATAGATACCCCGGATAATAATATATTAAAATCATTTTTATATTTGAATTTTATATTTAATATAATTCCCGAGATTTTAAAGATAGAAACAGGGTGCAGAGTCGATCATAATCTTATACTTGGCAAGGATAATTTTTATCTTAATACACTTCCTGTACCGGGACCGAGATTTAATATCATATACACCCCGTTAAAGAATTTGGGCTGGCTGGACCATTTATCTGTAAGCACCGGAGCAGGGTTGTTTTCCAAGGTGCCTCCCGAGACTGTTGAGTTAAATAAAGATTATAATATTAATCCTGATTTTGGTTTGTCGATACCTATGACTTTGGCTGCAGTAATGGGCTTGGAGATGGAATTTGGGTTGGGATTTAAATTTAAGATTGAAGGCTATTATAAGTTTATTTTTAACAAATTTTATATTAATGAAAAAAAAGAATACTATGAGTATAATAAATACGAATCGGAGTATTTAACACATTCTGACGGATACGGACATATAGCAGGTTTTGATATATCTATAGAAAGAAAATTATCCAGATATATTGACGGTATTATTTCTTATTCATTTGTTTTTGTGAGAATGATTAATCCTCAAACCGATGATACGGATAATGAGACAACTGTAAATGGGGAGCCCGCAGGCAGGTGGTTTTATCCTTCTTATCACAGGTTTCATAATCTCAATTTTGTATTAAATATAAAGCCTGTCTCTTTTATGACAATAACTGCAAAGATTTCATTTGTATCCGGTGTGCCGGAAAAAATATTTGATGATAAAAAGATGTTTGCTGCAAGGATATATAATGATGTATATGCAGAAATGTATACAAGGGATTCTAGTTATGATGATAATACGAGAACTGTTTTTAAATTCATGTTTGATTTAAGATTATCATTTAATTATTATTTCAGGAAAACAAAGATCAGGGTTGAGTCATACATCGGCTGTGAAGATATATTTGCGCCCTTATTTTATTATATTTTTAACAATCAGGGTTTAAATACAGGAGCTGTTGACACTGATTTATTTACCGGAGAAGATACGCCAAAGCCTGAAGGCAATTTTGATCTCGGTATACCTATACCCTCTTTTGGATTAAAGCTAAGTTTTTAAGTGCTTTTAAATAGTTAAAAAAACAGTAAAATCAGTAATAATATATTGCATTTTATATAAATCTTTGCAATTTTAAGCTATTACGGCTTTATTTTTTGTATAAAATAAACATGATTGATAAAATTAATTTTCTCATTTTATTTCAAACTTTCTCCACCGGTGCAACTGTTATACCTATTTTATTATTTACATTATTTAAAACAAGAGATAATATAATTAAATATTTTTTACTGTTTTTTTTTAATTTTACTATTCATGTTTTTATAAGTATTATCCTGCAATTTTTTTATAAACGTATTGATTTTAATTTGATAATAGCATCTATAATATTAAGAATAATATTTTCATATACTTTGCTATATACATTTTTTATTTTTTTAAATATGCCGTTTAATATTCATAAAAAATTAAAAAATAAATTTGAAAGTATAATCATATTTTTAATATTAATATTTATGTTTGTTTTTGATTTATTATTTTTAAAATTTGATTATGTAAATAAAAAAATAGAATATGTAGATCAGTTTATTTATTTTGGTTTAAGTATTACAGAAATACTATTTTTAATAATATATTTATATAATTGCATAAATGGGATAATTAATTTAAAAAAAATTCTTGATAAAGAAAAAAAAATTTTTATAAGAAATTTGCTGATTATGGCATTAATTTTTGTTCCTTTAATTATGCTGGATTTAATGTATCCAAAGGTAAAATATATATATTTTTCACCGTTTTTATATTCTATCATGGGAATAATAGCAGTATTTTATATTATTAAAATTTATTTTATAAAACAGGATGTGGATCCTGTTATTCTCAATGAAAATATAATTCAAAAATATAATATATCCAACCGCGAAAGAGAGATAATTCAGCTTATCTTAAAAGGTTACAGCAATAAAGATATATGTGAATTATTATATATATCTCTTAATACAATTAAGACTCATAATAAAAATATTTTTCAAAAAATGGGCATAAAAAGCAGATATGAGTTGATTGCTATGCTGAAAATGTGATTTTTTATAAAAATCACTCTATAGGGTGATTGATAAAATAAAAATTAAAATGTATATTCTTTAAAAAATTATAAAAGTATAGTCATGCTTGTGTTTTATTTGTATTTAGGAGTATGTTTTAATAGGAGTAAAAAATATGATTTATATTAAAAAATTATTAATAATTTTTTATCTATTTTTATGTTTTATTATTTCTTCCAAGGAAATATTAATCAAGGTTATAGATAAGGACCTTAAGATACCTCTTGAAGGAGCTAAGGTTTACATTAAAAATATTGATAAGCCCTTTTTCACAAATAATGAGGGTAAGATTAAAATAGAGGTTAAAGATGATGTAGAGAGGGTACTTGCCAACATAAATTTAATCGGTTATGAAAATAAAAAAATGAGCATCGATGTATTTGGTAGGGAAGTAGTAGTTGAGCTTGCTATCGGGGGCATATTGGAGGGAAAAGAGCTTGTTATTGAAGAAGAAAGAGTAGGATCGGAAGATGAGGAACTCGGTGTATCAACCGTAATTGATAATGACCAGATGAAGTCAACTGCAGAAATCGGTTTAATTGAGGATGTTTTGTCATCCATAAAAACTTTACCGGGTGTTATATATGCAGGCACATATGGATCGGAATTATCCGTTAGAGGAGGCTATCCTGATGAATTAACGGTTGTTTACGATGATTTTATAGTAAGATACCCTTATATCTGGGGCGGGGCGTATTCAATTTTTAATCCTAATATAATAGAGTCTGCTCTTTTTTCTACGGGGATATTTAAAGCGAAATACGGTTATGCTGCAAGCGGACTTTTAGAGATGAAAGCTCTTGTGCCTGATAAAGGCATACATGCAATGAGTAAGGTATCTATTTCATCGGTAGATGTATTACTGCAAACAAGATTATGGAAAAATTCAGGTTTATTAATTGGCGGAAGATATTATTTTTGGGATTTACCGATATTTATTAATGATTCTTTAAAAAGAAGCGGTGCAGTAGCTCAGGATGGGATATCAATGTATCCTGCACCATACATAAGAAGCGCATATATGAAATGGTTCTGGAAGCCACGTGACAAATTTGAATGGTATGTAAATGCCTTGTTTAATGCCGATGGAGCCGGATTTGATTATAAAAGTGAATATGATGCCAATAATAGTGCAGATATTAAGACAGATTTTACTTTTAATTATTATAATTATTATACTTTTGCATTTACCGGTTTTAAGATTTTACCCACAGAAGATATTTTTATTCATTTTCTTGCAGGTTATGAATTTCTTTTACAGGGTATAAGATCGGAGTCTCATGAAGAGGGTGAGCAGGAATATTCGGATGATTTTATTGAGGAGTATTGGGAAGAAAATGATTTTAATGAGATTTATGGCGATTTACCGAATAAGTTTAAAGTTGACGGATTTGATACAGATAATTTAGTAGAACATAATCTTCATAGCCTTCAGACAAAGATTGATCTTGATTTTACTATTCATAAAAAAATACTTTTATCATGCGGTACAGGTATGTTTTATGATTATACTTATGCATACGGTAACGGTACTTTTTATAGTACAACATGGGATAATGGACAGCCTGAATATAAAAAGTTTGAGTATGATGTAGATAAAGAAACAAAAAATATTATTAAAAGTTTTATGTATATAAATTTTAATTTTAATATTATCCCGGAAACATTAAAGATTGATGTAGGGGCAAGGATTGATCATAATGTGTTATATGGAGAAGGATTCAGATTAAATACCATACCTGCACCGGGGCCGAGATTTAATATAGTATATACACCTCTAAAAGATTTACCCTTTATGGAAAAATTATCCATTAGTGCCGGTATAGGATTATTTTCTAAGGTGCCCCTTGGGGAGTCAATGATAACAAGTGATATGGATTTAAAAGATTTTGATATACATGTACCAAAAGTACTGTCTACTGTATTGGGATTGGAGATACAATTCCCGTTTAAATTTAAATTTAAAATAGAAGGATATTATAAATACTATTTTCAAAGATTATATATAAATGATGATCATTCCGGAAGTGAATCAGAATATTATATTCATAATGACGGCTACGGGCATGTTGCAGGTTTTGATTTAATGATCCAGAGACAGCTTTCCAGGTATATTGACGGTTGGATATCATATTCATTTGTTTATGCCAGATATTATAATCCGGAAGATGATAATTTGGATGATGATGATGTTGAAGAACCTAGGGCTAGATGGTATTATCCGAGTTTTCACAGGTTTCATACGCTAAATTTTGTATTAAATGTTAAACCTACTTCCTGGATGACTATTACAACAAAGCTTTCTTTTGCTACAGGTAAACCAATACCAAGTTATGGAGATGAAGAAGCATATGGTACCAGACTAAGTGACGGTACTATTGTTGAGATGTGGACTAGGGAGCAGGAATATAGTGATGAGTTAAGATCACAATTCAGTATACCGCTTGATTTAAAAATTGCATTTCATTTTTATATACCAAAAACGAGGATTTATTTTGAAATTTATGTAGGAGTAAGAGACCTCTTTGTATTCATTTATAATCCAAAGGGAGGTGTAAGTACAAATAGATATACGGGAGAAGAATCTCCGCAGGCTGAATCAGGTATAAATTTTACAATACCTGAGCCGAGTTTCGGTGTTGAGATTAATTTTTAATCTGTAATAGACTTTTTATGTCGTTGACTTAAATTGGATGAAAGATAAATTGTATAAAAAAATTGTTATATAGTAGGATTATTATTCCTTAAACTTTATAAGGGAGCATAAAATGAAAATTAGATTTTTATTATTGATATTTTTAATTTTAATAACAGTAAGTTGTGGCACCGTTAAGTATAGATATAATTCACAAGATGACTATAAGGTGTTTTTTAGCACCGACAAGCCTGATGTAATATTCAGGATAAAGGAAAATTATAAAGGAAAAGTATGGGGCGAGATATATTCCGATTTACTTTATAAGGCATGGCTTATCGGTGAAGTAAAATTTTTTGAAAATGGTGATATTGAGTTTAATGTAAGCTCAGTTAAATACTTTGCAAACTGGCCGAATGGCTGGACGGAAGGGGAAAGTGATGCCTATGGTAAATTATTATTCAAAAACACTCCTAATGGTATGACTTGTGAAGTAAAAGAGCCTTATGAGTTATGGGATGTATCGGAAGGTCAGATCAGGTATATGGATAATTATTATATTGATGATGACGGGAAGCAAAAAGTAAAACAGAGGATGGACAGGATAGTAGCAGTTGTTGATTTTTTAAAAAAACAGGATTATCCGGATTATTTTAATCATGTTAGATTTAACAGCAGTAATGGTTCCGGTTTTATAAAGACTACAAAACCCTTTTTATTCCCTGAATGTGTCGGAGATAAACCTGAGATTTATTATGATACTATTAAATCGGAAACCAATAATGAAAATGAACAGGATAATAAGAAGGAAAATAATTTTAAATGGTCAATCGGAGAGGGGAAGATATGGAGTAAGGTTTATACTAAGAAGATATTCCCTGAACAATTGCAGGGGATTAGAAATGCAGGAACTATGTGGCGTGATTATGAGGAAGCTCCGGGTATATTTATGATGGTGTATAATATGGATTATTTTTATAATAAACATTTAACAAAGGTCAGTTTTAAGAAAGTTAAGTGATATATTAAAAATCATACTAAAGTGTGATAGTAATTGAAAAAAATAGTGCTATATTTTTTATTAATTTGTGGGAGTTTAAAATGAAAAAGGAGGTATCTAATTTCACAAGTTTTTCATCAGGATTATTTAGATAAGCCTTAAAAGCAATCTAATTACTTATATAACAGTTAATTGAGTTTAATTTTATATAAATATTTCTACAAGGCATTAACAAAAAAAATAAAAAACTTTGTTTTTTTTTAAGAATTGATTATTTACTGTTTTTACCTTTTAAAAAAACTGTAAATAAGATTTTATTTAATACAAATAGATTGTATTCTAAAAAAATAAAAATCATTTATTAAAATAAGGATTATTATTTAAGATAATGAAAAGGCTGCATGCTGATTCTAATTAAGTTAAAATTAGGAATTTAAATTTAATAAAATTTTTAAATAATAAGTAATTTTTTTTTAACATAATATACTTAAAATAAGGAGCAGTTAATGAATAATGGAAGTGATACAATTACATTATTACAATTTTTTAGATTAGGCGGATGGGCTATGTGGCCCTTATTGGTTTTTTCGATAGCAACTATTGGTATAATAATTGAAAGAATTATAGGTATATTTATATCTAACAAACTTTCTATGAAAAGAATTCATACAAATGTTATGGATTTATTAAATAAAAATGATTTAAACGGAGCAAAGGAATTTTGTAATGAATGTGACAGCAGGAGAATGACAGGCGCTTCAATTATTAAAGCAGGTCTTGACATGGCTAATCTTGGAGAGCATAGGATGGAAAAGGCAATAGAAGCTGAAGCTGCGGAAAAGATAAATATCCTGGAAAGAGGCTTTAATCTTCTTGTTGCTCTTGGCTCAATTGCTCCCATAACCGGATTTTTAGGTACTGTAAGCGGAATGATTTCTGCTTTTAAATCAATTAAAGATGCTGCCGATGTAAATGCTCAGCTTGTTGCAGGCGGTATCTTTGAAGCTTTAATTACTACAGCATACGGACTTGCAATTGCTATTATTGCTATTGCCGGATATAATATATTTGCTCATTTTGTTGACAGATTTACCGCTGATGTTGAGCAGACGGGAAGCGATGTAATTACATCAATACTTCTGAAAGATAAAACATAATAAATGAGGGTAAAAAATGAAAATCTCTATTAAAAAGAGACCAAAAGAAATAAATATTGCAGATTCCGGAGCTTTAAGTGATTTAGCTTTTTTATTAATAGTTTTTTTTATTGTTATTGCAGTATTTACCGTTAATCAGGGTTTTATGCTTGGATTACCTCAAAAAAGCTCAACTAAAATTGTACATGTTGATGATATTATTAAAGTAAATTTAAATGAAAATAATGAGCTGTTTTATGATGATAAAAAGGTAACATTATCAGAAATAGAAGATATTATTGCAAAAAAAATGAAAGATAGACCAGATATGACATTTCTCCTTAAAATTCATCCTGATGCATATTATCAATATGTAATAGATGTTTTAAATATTGTAGAAAAATTAAATATTAAAACCTTTTCTTTTAGCATGATTAAAGAGGAGGCTTTATGAAATTAAGAAAAAGAATACGCAGGAAACCGATTATTCCGATAAACGCCATGTCTGATATAGCATTTTTATTATTAATTTTTATAATGCTCCTATCATTGATTAATTATAAAAGGGAGATCAAGATTGATTATGCAGAGGCTCAAAATCAGGAGTCGACTCAAAGAGATAAAAATTTTGAAGTTTGGATTGATAAGGTCGGGACTGCATTTTACAAAGGAAAAATGATAGATGATGATGAATTATTAAAAATTGCAAAACAAAAATATTTAAAATATCCGGATTTAAGATTTCATATTATTGCTGATAAAAATGTTAAATACAGGAAGGTTAATGAAGTAATTGAGATATTTAAGCAAATACAGGTGAATACTGTTTCGCTTGTTGTCAGGGAGAAAAAATAATAAATGAAGTTAAAGGAAATGTTATTTAATTTTAACAATAAGGATGAAAGATTTATACTGATTTTATCTATTACTATTTGGGCTCATCTTATTTTATTTTTGCTCGTTCAGGTAAATATTGGTGAAAGACAAAAAAGGAAGGATAATAAAATACATAAGATGACGGAAGTAACGGAATATGTGCCGCCGGATGCAAATGTTGTGGAAATAGCAAGACAGGATGATATTGCGGAAAATATAATCGAGACAAATAAAGAAATCAGGGAACTGGATATAGATTATCTGCCTTTTACTAAAGTATCAAAATTACCTCAATTACCGGAAGAATTAATCAGATCAAGGATGGTATACCCTCCATTGGCAAAAAAACAGGGCATTGAAGGATATGTAGTATTAGGTTTATATATTGATGCAACGGGAAAGATAAGAAAAGTACAGGTGCTTAAAACGGAAGGATACAGCGGTTTTGGAGAAGCGGCAGTAAATGCTCTAAATGGTGTAGTTTGTAAACCTGCAGAAATCGAAGGTATACCGACAGCAGTGTATTATAGATTTAATTTAAGATTTATACTTAGATAATAAAAAATATTCTAAATATTGGCAATATTATTTCTTTCATTTACTTTTTATTAAAAATAGATAATAATATTATTAATCATGAGTGATAATATTATTCCTATTAAAAAAGAAGAAGTTTTTTCCGTAAAGATATTTTTCATTAATCCTATTGAGTTATTAGATGTGATAATAAACACCCTTTTAAAAATAGAATATGAGACTTATCATGTTTCTGAAAATAATAAATTTAAATTATTAAAAATAATAAATAATTATAAGAGAAGTATAATTTTTTTTTGTATAAGGAACAGGTCAGAGATACCTAAATGGATGGAGTATGTCATTGAAATAAAAAAGATAAATAATATTCATATACAACTAGGCTGTTTTTATTATGATTATATGGATATTAATAATATAAAAAATTTTTTAAAAGACGGTATATCAATGATTTCTTTTGCTGATATTAAGAATGATACCCTGCAGGTTATGAAAAAGATATTATCATATTTTGAAGCAAAAGGAGTAAGGAAATTTATAAGGACTAAGGCATATGGAGTAAGTGAAGCTTATATATATGTTAAAAATGCAAAAGAACCTGTTGTCGGTGAAATTTTGGATGTTTCAAGTCATGCATTCTCATGCAGAATTATTGATACAAGATTTAATAATTATTATAAGATGAGTAATTATTTTCATGATGTATTATTAATCTTAAAGGGTATAAGATTAAAAGTTGACATCAATGTTGCCGGTTTCAGTAAGATTGATCCGACTATATATATTTTTAAATTATGTAATCAAGAGATAAAAAACGGTAAGTTTATATATACAGATAATATACCAAATGAGATTCTATTTAAATTACATATATATATAAAAGAATGTTTAAGGGAAGCTATGCATCATAAACTTACGGATATTGAAGATGATGAACAAAATAAGATAAAAGAAAAAACAGAAAAGAAAGCTATTGTAAAAGACAAAGAAAAACAAGGAAAAAAAATTAAGAAGAATTTAAAAGAAGAAATGAAAAACAGTAGAGAGAAAGATTTTGAAAATAGTGAGGTTGAAAACGAAGTAGCAAATAATAATGGATAATGCATTTATAAAAATATTATTTTTGTACTTTTAAGTTATTAATAAATATTATAATATTTATAAGTCTATGGATATTGAAGAAAATATTTTAAAGAATGAATATTTTGATGAATTAAATCAGAAAACTCTTAATATAGCCAGGTATGTTTCATATGGCTCTATACCCGGATTAATATATTTTATAATATTTGACCTGTTTGTTTTAAATATCAAATCATTGCTTATCTGGAGAATTATAGGGTTTTTACCGTTGATCCTATTTATGTTTTTATCATTTACATTATTTAGAAAAAATAATTCTTCTGTAATCTTTTTTTATATTTTATCATTAACCGGTTTAATGATTATGGTTACTGGGATGAATATTATTGTTTTTTCAAATTTTCTAGAACCGTTTAATAAATTAATCATTACCGTAATATCAATTGCAGTAATATTTATTATTTTTATATTATCCGGGGGTACGAAAAAATTTTTATTTATTATATTATTAATACCCATGTTTTTTTTAGTAATTTATCTTATGATTTTTAAAGATCTAAAAATACAGGATTGGGCATATTTCAGCATTCATTTTTTGGTATCGATAACTGCGGTTTTTTCAGGTGTAATTCAGGATAAAATTTCATTTAATGAATTCAAAATGCGGAAACTTGCAAATTTAAGAAAAAAAATATCAGAAAGAATGACAATTGAAGCAGAAGAATCAAAATTAAAAACTCAATATATTGAAAAAGCCGATAAAATGAAGAATCAATTTCTTGAAATAATGAGTCATGAATTAAGAACACCTTTAAACAGCATTATTGGATTTACTGATTTATTATTGCAGGCTGAAAATAATAGTGAAAATAAAGAAAAACTAAACATAATTAAAGACTCATCTGAAGTTTTGATAAGCCATATTAATAATCTTTTAGATATTTCTAAGATAGAATCAGGTGATATAAAATTTAATGATAGAAATTTTAATCTTGATAACCGTTTAAAAAAGCTTGTTAAAATATTTTCAGATCAGGCAAAAAAAGGGAATAACCGATTTATCATAGAAATAAAGGAACCTTTATGTCAAAATTTAATCGGTGATCCTGAAATATTTGATCAAATATTATCAAATATTGTTCTTTATTCTATTAAATTAACTCAAAACGGGGAAATAAAATTATCAATAATTCAAAAGAAATATAATAAAAAAATTATTTTAATATTATTAATTGAGACAAAAGGGATATTTAATGACAAATCTAATATTTTTAAATCATTTGAGAAAATGATAGAGTATAGTAAGATAGATATATACAAATATACAGGAACAGGTATAGGTTTGGCTATTGTAAAAGAGTTGATTAATAAGCTTAACGGAAAGATAAATGTTATGCATAAAGATAACAGGGGAGTGGAGATTAAAATTGAATTAAAATATAAAATGTCAATTAATAATATTGAGAATAAAAAAAAGCATGAAGAAAATATAGATTTAAAATTGGATAAAAAAGACAGAGGATTAGTTTATATTCTTGTAGCTGAGGATAATAAATATAATCAGGAGTTAATGAAAAAAATATTAGAGTTAAAAGAATATAAAGTTGATATAGCAGAAACAGGGTATGAGGCAATAAAAAAACTTGAAGATAATGTTTACAATTTAATATTTATGGATATACAAATGCCTGAGCTGGACGGTTATGAAACAGCCAAGTTTATTAGGAGTTCTAATACAAGTTTTAAGGATATTCCGATAATTGCAATTACTGCATATGCAATGCAAAAGGATAAGGATCAATGCAAAAGAATCGGATTTAATGATTTTATTGCAAAACCGATAGATATAAATAAAATTTATGATATTATTAGGAAATATATTTAATCCCCGTCTATACTCAAATCACCCTTGCTTTTTTCTTCATTATTTTCCATTGACAGCTCACCGGCTTTTTCTATTTCAGTAAGTGTCAGGTCGCCTTTTTGATCTTCCGGTATATCGGCCTGTATTTTCTGGATTGCTTCTTTTGCAGCTTTTTTCACATTTGCTGGATTCAATATACCTTTTGTTAAGGGTAATAGATATTGAACTGTTTTTATATCTTTAATCTTTGATAAAGAATTAATAACAGCAATTTTTATTTCATCATCGCTGTCCAATAGGCTAATTAAATAATTAATTCCTTTCTTTATTTTAAAATCTCCAAGATAATCAATAATAGTATTTTGTAATTCATAAGAAGAGTTAATTATATTATTATTTATTTCTATAAATTTTAAAACATAATTAATGCTTTTTGTATCTTTATTATTTTTTAATATATTTATTATTTTATTTATTAAATTTTCATTTTTGTCGGGATTTTCTAATAATTTATAAAATGCATTTAATACTTTTTTTTCATTACAAAAATTTTTTAAATATGAAATTATTTTTTCTGTTTCATATTGATTTAAGTAGCCTTTTTCTAAAGTTTTAATTAAATAATTAAGTCCTTTACTTTTTAGAGAACCTGCCGCAATAATACTAATCATATTACATTTATCATTTAATAATGATAATAAAAAATTTTCATGATTATTAATATTATCTGATGCAACCAACAAGTTTAAATTTTTGATTCTTATTTCATCTGTTTTTTCATTTTTTATATTTTTTATATATGCATTTTCTAAATCAATAGGTAGATATATTTTTTCTATTAACCATTTTATTTGATTAATATTTTTATCATTAAGAATAAATTCCGGATTATTACATCCAATAAAAATCGTATTATAATTGATTGATATATCAAATCCCTGTTTTGATATAAGCAATATTTTATTTCTTACATCATTAGAAAGCCTAGCAGTCATTTCTTCCATATTAACATTTAAAATAAAGTTATTTTGGTCAAAATATGTGTCACCCGTAAAAAATTGAGTTTTTTCATAAGAAATTAAATTTTTTGGTTCGATTCTTATTTCAAAATAAGGAGAATCAGTTGTTAGGGATCCGTTTTCTTTTATTGTTGAAGTATTAAAAATAGTAATTTTACTTAATAGCTTTGGATTTAATCCTTTTTTTATCAATCTTATTTTTTTTAGGAATGTTTTTTTAAGAGCTATATTATTTTCTTTTTCTTTATAAATTTTTTTATATTTTGGTAATCTTAATATCACCAATATAAAATAAAAAATAATTGAAATTATAATTAAATAAGAAAATAAAATGTCCATAATATATATTTAATCCCCGTCTATACTCAAATCACCCTTGTTTTTTTCTTTATTATTTTCCAATGAAAGCTCTCCTGCTTTTTCTATTTCAGTAAGTGTCAGGTCGCCTTTTTGATCTTCCGGTATATTGGCCTGTATTTTCTGGATAGCATCCAAACTTGCTTTTTTCACATTTGACGGATTTAATCCTTTCGTAAGCGGCAGTAAATACTCAACAGCTTTAATACTGCCGATTTTACCAAGTGCATTTATTACACTTATTTTTTTATCATTGTCATTAATATTAAGATGTTTAATAAGCCAATCTGCTGCTTTTTTTTCTTTAATATTCCCAAGATAATCTGTTAATTTAATAAAAAAGTTATTTGATGTTTCAGGAAGATCATCTATACTGAATCTATCCAATAATGCAATTAGTTTTTTTAGTCCCGGTTCTTTTAAAGCATAAGATGCCATAACTGCTATTGTGATATTATAGTCATTTTGCAAATTTTTAAAAAAATCATGGTGTTTGATTAATTCATCAGACTCAATAAGCATTTCCATGTTTCTGATCCTGGCATTATTAATATTTTCATTATTAATATTATCTATTAAGAGCTTGTCCGTATCCTGTTTTGAAAATAAATGGTTGGATAGGTAAATGGATTCATTAATAATGGTTTCTATATTTTCAATTTTCTCTTCTTCGATATAAAAAGATATTTTGTTTCTATTGATTGTATAGCTGCTGTAATTATATATAATGTTGTTATATATTCTATTTTTAATATTGCTGTTAAATTTTGATATTATTTCTCTCTCCTGGTTTCCTTCTATAAAAATTTTTTTATCAAAATAATCATCTCCTATTTTAATATCTTTATATTTTAAACCAAAATGTGTAAAATCATTTTTCTCAATATTTATTTTGAGAGAATAACCAGTTATTTTTTTTATTTCAATGAAAACATTATTTTTATTATTATTACTTGCTATTCCTATATTAATTTCATTATTATCAATATAGCCTTTTACAGTTAATGAATTGGATAAACTTAAATTTAATTTTTTTGCAATTGAAGACATTAATTGTTTTCGTTGAGAATTAAATGAATATATTGATAATATTAATAGCAAAGGTATAAATATAATAAAAATGATTAATATAATTCCCATTAATTATTCCTTTTTATAATTATTTTCTATACTCAAATCACCCTTGCTTTATTCTTTATTATTTTCCGGTGACAGCTCACCTGCTTTTTCTATTTCAGTAAGTGTCAGGTCGCCTTTTTGATCTTCCGGTATGCTAGCCTGTATTTTTTGTATTGCTTCTTTTGCAGCTTTTTTGATTACTGCCGGTATAAATCCTTTTGTTATATTATTTAAGTTAGGGATTGTTTTAATGCTGTTTATTTTTATTAATGAATTAATTGATTCCATTACTATTTCTTTATCTTTATTATTAAGGTGTTTAATTATAAAATCAATGCCTTTTTTATCTTTAAATAATCCCAGTAATCTTATTATTTTTATGGTAATTATTTTTGAGTCTTCAATAAAATTAATTCTTAATTTAATGAATTTATGAATTTTATTTATACAATCAGTATGTTTTTTTTCTATAAAACTATCAAGTATTTTTAAAATTATTAATTTTTCATTTGTTTTATTAATTAAATTAATAAAACTTTTAAATACATTGTTATTATTGATGTAATTTTTTAGACAGTCAAGACTCATTAACTGTATTTTTAATTCCGGATGATTTAATGTATTTATTAAAGTTGATATACCGTATTCTTTTAATTGATTGGCTGCAATTATTCTTATTTCATGCATATCATCATTTAAAAGACTTTTGTAAAATGAAGAATAATCATTGTTTTTATTTTTAATCAGCAATTTTAGATTATTAATCCTGACATATTTATTTTTTTCTGTTTTGATATTGTCTATTATATTTAAATCATCAACATTGTTATTAAAAAATGAGTTTGAGAATTTTAAAATAAAATTAAAGAATTTATCGTCAAAAGCATTGTAATTTATAGATTCTGCTGTTATTTCATTATCATTAATCTTAATATATAATCCGTTTTGTAGAAATGTAAGTATTTGCAGTCTTGTAATGTACGATAAAAGCGATAAAGCTTTTTTATAATTATTTGAGTTTACTATTTTTTTTATATCAAAATTTTCATCTCCTGTAATAATATTATCATCATCATTTAATTTATTTTGAGAATCATTAATGCTTGTTATTTTTAATTTTAATAAAGGCTTGCCATTAATTAATTTACCGTATTCTGTAATATTTGCTGAATATTCTATTTTTAAGTTTTTAAATAATTGAGGATTTTCTTTTTTAATAAAGGAGATTGTTTCATTAGTATTCTTTAAAAATAATTCTCTATTCCTGATCCTGAATGATCGTATTTTATCTCTTTCTTCTTTAATATTGGTATTAATTATAAAGAATACTATAAAAAAAAAGTATAAAAGACCTATTACCGATCCTATAGCGGCTGTGACTGCATCCATTTTTTTAATTATCCTGAATATTGTTGTCTATAGATAATTTGCCGTTATCATTATCTTTTTTTAATGATAATTTACCGCTATTTTCAATTTCTGCAAGTGTTAAATCTCCTCTTTGATTTAATGGTATGTTTTTTTGTAGAATACTTATAGCATTGTTTACTGCATTTTTTATATCCGGGTGATTTAATCCTTTGCTCAAAGGATATATATATTGTATCAAGCTAATATCTCCTAATTTTGCAATAGTATTAATTGCTTTTAACTTGATATTTTTATCATTTGACTCTAAAAGATTTTTTAAAAATAAGTCACAATCTTTTACTTTAAAAATTTGAATATAATCAGATATAACATTTAATAATGAAATTGATTTAATAATATATTCATGGTTGTTTTTTATGAAATTATTAACATGAATAATACTTTCTTTATCATTAATTTTTATAAATATATTGATTATTTTTATTAATATATATTCATTATAAGAATTTAAAAGCTTGTAAAATTCCCTTAATACATCTTTATTATTCCAGAATTTTTTTAAATAATCAATTGCCATTATTTTTAAATTATCATTGCTGTCTTTGATAATAGTCAATAGATAATCTATGCCTTCTTCTTTTAATGCATAGTTAGCTATTATTGCTATTTCATTTACAGGGTCATTTTTTAATTTTAAGAATAAACTTTTATATTTATTTAATTCGTCTGATAATAAAAGGTTTTCCATGTTTTTTATCCTGACGGCATTATTTTTTTCTTTTTCAATATTATTAATAAGATTTATATCAATATCAATTGATCTATATAATTTATTGGATAAATTTATTAAATTTTTAATTATTTTTTCCCAGTATCTTAATGTAAAATATTGATAACTCAATACTATTTCATTGTTTATTATTGAAAATCTTATATACTGGTTAATATATCCAAGTATTAAATCTCTGGTTTCTTTGTCTAATACTGCTATAATTCTTCTTTTCTGGTTTGTATTTATATAATAAGATTTATCAAATTCATTATCAACTGTTGTAATATTATTTTTTATTACAGCAGCCCTTTTTTTTTCTATATTAAGCCTGAAAGAACTTTTTATTATTGGTTTAATAACTACTTTAAAAGTTTTTGTAGAAAAATTTGAGTAATATTCTTTTGTAATTGCACCTTTTATATAATTATTTTCATATTCACCTTCAATTATTTTTTTATTATTACTTATTGATAAACTAAATAAATTAGCTAATCCTTTTATAAAAGTTATTTGTTTGCTTTTTTTGAATGACAAAATAATTATTGTAATTACTGCAAAAAAAATAATAAATATTGAGACAAGTAATATTTTCATTTATATATTTCTTTATATTTTTTTAATTATATTCAATTTTTAAAGAATTAGTATCCCTTTTTACTATATATTTTAATACAAAATATGAAGATATGCCACCTAAAATATATGCAGAAGCTAATCCTGAAAAAACTCCCGGTGTTTTAAAAAAATAGGAGCCTAAAATTGAGAAGGGGATGCATATAATAATCATCTGGAAAAAAGTTAATGCCAGTGAGTATAAAGGGCGGTGAAGGACATTTAATGCCGTACAGGATATATAAAAAATACCTAATAAACCGTAACCAATGGGAATTATCCTCAGGTATAAAGCAATTTTATCTATTACATCTTGGTTATTATTAAAAACAGATGCTATTGGTTTAGCAAATATTGCAACCAATAAAAATGCCAATAATCCCCATATCAAAGAGAAATAATAGCTGTTTTTTATACCTTTTTTTACTCTTTCTGTTTTTTTTGCACCCCAGTTTTGCCCAATAAAAGGTCCGATTATGGTACCTAAAGCAAATACCGTTGCCATTATAAAAAACTCGATTTTACCGGATACTCCAAAGGCGGCTACTGTTTCTTTGCCGTAACCTGATAATATTTTTGTAAGGATACCCATGGATAAAGGCACAAGCAGTCTGGTAACTGCTGTCGGGATACCTATGTAAATTATCCTGCCCCACGATTTTATTACATTGTTGACTGATTTTATTTTTAATGTAAGCATTTTATATTTAAATATCAGTATTGTAATTGAAACAATTAATGTTATTGCTCTTGCAAATACTGTTGCTATCGCAGCGCCTTTTATTCCCAGACCTAATCCTTTGATATATACCGGATTGATGTAAAATGAAAATTTGTATATAGAAATGTTTAAGCCCGGGAAATATAAAATTTTAAATATCAGTACCGGGTCAAGGATGAAATTTACCAGTGATGCAAAAAGCATTATAAAACCGGGAGTAAGAGTATCACCTATTGCCCTCATTGCATTATTGCCGATCATAGGTATAACAACAAAAATAATTCCCGGGTACCATATTATCATATATTGATAAATCAATGAAAGCACTTCGTCTTTTGCACCTAGTAGCATAAAAAGAGGCTTTATGGTAAAACTGCCGATTACCGCAAAAAAAGCTACAATCAATACTGACAGGATCAGACTGTCAGTTGTCAGTCTCTTGACTTCTATAAAATCTCCTTTTCCTATTGCCCTGGATATTAATGCGGAGGCGCCAATGCCAAGCCCTAATGCTATGCTGCTTATTACCAGTACAACCGGAAAAGAAAAGCTTAATGCGGCAAGCTCATCAGTACCGAGTTTGCCTACATAATATGTATCTACGAGATTAAATATAACCATACCGATTAATCCGAATATCATAGGTATGGTTAATTTAATAAGTGTTATATTTATTGATCCTTCAGTTAAGGTAGCATTGTTTGATTTATTCATAATGATTAGTAGTTACATACTATAATATATTAAATGATTAATAAAGTAAAATAATTAAAAAAATTATCTATAATTAAAAAAAATTGTTATAATTAAAAATATATTTTTATAGGATATATAAATATGAAAGAAACCAGCATAAAAGAATCAGTGAAATTAATTAAAAAGAATATAAAAAAACATAAAGGATTTTTTACTTTAACAGATGCATCCGCAGCTACTGGTTTATCTATTGATGAATCAAGAGAGTCTCTTGATATTTTAATGTCTCAATATACATGCAAATTACAGGTTACAGAAAATGGGGATTTAATTTATAATTTTGGTAATACATTAAAGCCAAGAGGCGCCAAATCATTCAAAGATATAATGGAAGAAATCGGAGAAATTTTTTGGAATGCCTTTACACTATTTTTTAAAGCTTGGATTACGGTAACCCTGGTTGTTTATTTTATTATTTTTTTAATTTTACTGGTTTTAATGATATTGGGATTGTCTAAAGGTAAAAACAATAAGAATATTAAATTTGATTGGGTTGGAAGGATTTTTATTTCAATATTCAGGTGGAAGACATATTCAGATATTATTATATATACAAATGACAATGACGGTTATAGGTATAGACAGTATGAAAGCAATAAAGCTATTATTGATTTAAAGGCTAAAGGTAAAAAAAATTTAATAGCATCTGTATATGATTTTGTCTTTGGTCCCCCAAGAGTTAATATAGATCCACTGGCAAATGAAAAAGAAGTGGCAGCATATTTAAGAGAGAAGAAAGGGATCTTAACGGTTTCCGAACTTGTAGCACTTGCAGGCTGGACTTTTGATCAGGCAGAAGAAGTAATAAGTGATTATGTTGTAAGATTTAAAGGTGATACGGATATATCAATCAATAAAGTTATGTATGCTAGATTTGATGAATTAATCAGGTCTAAAAGCAGTTATGTCGGCGGAAAGATTGAGTATTACTGGGATGAATATGAGCCTCCTTATTATATTACAGGTAATACAGGCGGAAAAAATACATTGATGTTTTTTATGAACGGTTTTAATCTGGTTATGGCATTTTCTGTGTTATTCTCAGAATATTTTCAAAAATTTATTGCTTCTTATAATATTCCTTATATGCCTGTGATGATTGGACTTGGAGTTTTGCCTGTTATTTTTTCTACAATATTTTTTCTTGTACCTTTATTAAGAGCTCCCTTTGTTTTGGTGAAGGAAAGAAAAAGAAAAGAAACTAATATTAAAAAGAGACTAATTAAGGTTATATTTGCTTATTTAAATAAAAAATTAAGATTACAGGATGTTATTAATGAGATTAATAAGGCGGATGAAAAAATTTTATCCGATGCAACAATAAGGACTTTTTTAGATAGAATAACTATAGAATTAAGAGGTGATAAGGATATTGATGATAATGGTGAAATTGTTTATTCTTTTAACAGACTTGCGGATGATTATAAGGAGGCAGACAGGTTAAGAGAATCGGTAAAGATAGATAAAGATTTGGGTAAAATTGAGATAGAGATGTAATATTTAGTTGATTTAAGAATATATGAGAAAAATATAATAATTTTATGTGTTCTTATAAATACTTATTAAAAAATTCTCTTTAGATATATAAAAATATATCTAGGAGAATGTATGGAATTACAATTATCTAAATCATATCATTTTTTAGCTAAAAATAAGATGTATAGTAGAATAAGTGAATTTTCCTTACAAATCAAACTCAATTTTTCAAAAACTATGAGATTGATTATTGATACAATGATACCTTTGTTGGATTATTATTCCATATTTGAACAGGAATCCGGTGAATTTGGATATAATCAATTTAATGCTGAGGTTGATATAAGATTTTATATTGATCCGAATGTTTATAGAAAGCTTAAGAATACACACGGCACAATGCATACTTTTAGTATTGCGGTTTTAATTAGAAAAATGATTGAATTTTTTTTTATATTAATAGAAGCAAAAGGGCTTGATTGGGTAATAAATGCTATGAAATGTGGTATTAAAAAAATTATTAATATTCTTTGTAAAAACAGAAGGCTTATAAAAGATACAAACAAAATGATACATATGTATGGAAAAGAAGAGATGGATGAATATATAAGCTATATCTTTTCTAAAAATTATACCCTTTTAGGTGTAGAATCAGCCAAAAAGCGGTTATTATATTATAATTGAATAATATTTATAAAAAAATATTCTTAAAACAATGAAAGCTGGTCATCATCTTTCTTCTTTTTTTTATTTATTTTTTGTTTTTCAAATTCATATAATTCATTTTTTATCTTCAATAAAAACGGGCTTATATTTGATTGGATTATTTTACCGAAAAGCTCAATTTTATAAGAATAAGTAAGATAAAGATATTTTTTTGCCCTGGTCATTGCAACATAAAGAAGTCTTCTTTCCTCATCGGCATCAACTTTATAATCTTTATACAATGAAAACGGCATATATTTATCATTAAGCCCTGCAACAAAAACACATTCAAACTCCAGTCCCTTTGCAGAATGCATTGTCATTAATTTAACGCTATTTGTACTCTTTTTTATGAGGTCTGCACTGTTCCCAATAGATATGAATTTTAAAAAATCATGAATATTATCATAATCCTTAGCTATTTCTAAGATTTTTTCAAAATTATTTTTATTTTTATCTATATCATCCTTAAAAAAAAGGGCTATTAATTCTTCCATTAAATTTAAAAAATTATCATTGTATATTTTATTTTTATAATTAAGGATAATCTCATCTTTTATAATATAATTTTTCAGTGATTTTTTTAAGATGATATTGTCCGGATTTATAATTAATTTTAAAATATCCAATAAATCTGAAACAGGAGGCTTTGTATAAAATGGTGACTCCCCGATCCTCTGGTAAAAGATAGCATGGTCGTTAAATGCCTTTTCAAAATAATCCATCTGATGTGATGTCCTGCATAATACTGCAAAATCAGATAATTCTACACCTTCATCTTTACCTGCACCTTCCGTAATGCCGCTGTCCATAGAAAAAAATCTCAAACCTCCGATCATTTTTTCAATCTCTCTTGCAGTAAATTCCGCCTCTGATTTCATCGTAGGAAATTCTTTAATATTTATTTTTATCCCGGGACCGATTCCTTTTAAAAATTTGTCCTTACTAATTATAACCTGTGATGAGGCATTTAGTATATTATCTGTACATCTATAACTTTTATCCAATGTAAAAATCCTGCAATCCGGGTAATCATTCTTAAAATTATTTATAAAACCGGAGTCAGCTCCTCTAAATCCGTATATAGCCTGGTTTGGATCACCGATTACAGTAATGTTTGATTTGGGATCATAGGCAAGCATTCTTATCAATGTGTATTGAGAATAATTTATATCCTGGTATTCATCTATGTTAATAAATTGATATTTATTTCTGTAATCTTGCAGAATATTGTTATTTTTTTTTAATATATAAACAGTCAGGTATAATAAATCGTCAAAATCCATCAGATTATGATTAATCAGAGTTTTATTATATTCTATAAAAATATTTTTTAATGATTCATCATCGATGTTTTTGCTTTCCGTTAAATTTTGCTTAATATTTGAGAATGCTTTAATTGTTTTTTTTATTTCATTATGCTTAATGTTTAAAATGTTTTTCAATATTGCTTCTTTAATATTATCTTCTATTATATTATAATTATTCTTTCTGCCGACTATATCCAAATGTTTTTCAATAATGCTTAATCCCAATGAATGAAATGTAGATATTGTTAATTTTTCTATTATATCATTGTTACTGATGTTTTGCTTGATTCTTTCCTTAATCTCTTTTGCTGCATTACTGCTGAATGTTAATGCTAAAATGTTTTCCGGATTAATACTATTATTTAATAGTTTAATTATTTTAAATACCAGAGTTCTTGTTTTTCCTGTCCCGGGTCCTGCAATTATTAATGACGGCCCATAGATGTTTTTGACTGCTTTTTCCTGCATTTTATTTAATAAACTCTGTTTTTCTGTATTTATTTTTTGTTCGGTATAATTCTCATGCATTATCTCTTGTTTTTTTAATTGCTTAAATTCTTTTATGTCAATTTCACATTTTATTTCACTTGGATTTTTTTTATCCTCATTGTTTACCGGGCTGCCAAGATTAAAAAGATTATTTTTATTGATTATTTTGTCTTCTTCATCTTTAAAAACCTTGATAACTCCATATTCTCCATCATAGCCCTCTTTTATATAAACCCGGTTATTACGCATTCTCATTATTGCTTCGGCTAGAAGCGGATTTTCTTTCTTAAAATCATCAGCCGGTATATTTAACAGTATGTTAAACTCGGAGCCGTATTTTTTTAAAAGGTTTAAATATATGTTATTAATTTTTTTTGATGAAGGACTTGTATTATATATTTCTGAGAGTATATTTTTTAACCTTATTAGAGAGTTAAAATCCCGTCTGTTCGGATGAGTATTAATATCATCCCTGTCAGCAAGTTCTGCTACCCTGTACATAACACCAAGAGTCAGTTTTTTACCGCATACAGGGCAGATATTATTGTTTTTTAGAGACTCAACAGGATCAAAACAGATCCCGCATTTTCTATGCCCGTCAAAATGATATTTACCTTCCTGCGGAAAAAACTCAATGGTGCCTAAAAAACTTTCACCGTTATTATCCATCAAGGCTTTTTTTATTGCATGGTATGAAAGTTCAGTATTAAAAATATTGGCTTCTCTCCCCAGATTTTCGGGAGAATGCGCATCTGAGTTTGATGTAATCGCAAATCTGTCCAAAAAAGAGCATATCCAGTTCATAGGAGGATCTGAAGATAAGCCTGTTTCGATAGCAAAAATATATCTGCTCAAATCCTCAAAACATTCATCTATTGTGTCAAATCCGGATTTTGACCCGAGCACTGAAAACCATGGAGTCCAGATATGTGCCGGTATTAAGAAGCAGTCTTCATTCACATTTAATATGATATCAAGAAGATCTTTAGAATCCAATCCCAATATGGGCCTGCCGTCTGATCTGATATTACCGATTTCTTCCAGTTTTTTTTGTATACCTTCAACTGTTTTAAAATCCGGGGCAAATATCAGATTATGTACCTTTCTTACTCTGTCTTTTTTTTTATAAATGCTGCTTATCTCGGCAGTAAGGATAAATTTGGGATCAAGATCATTTTTAGGTTCAATTATTTCATCTGTAATTTTATACTGATCTTTTAATTTTAATATTCCTTCATCCGTGGGAGTTAATTTTTCCTTTAGCTCTTTAAGCCATCCCGGATGTGTAAAATCACCGGTACCTATTATGTTTATTCCTTTGAGGTTTGCCCATTTATAGAGAAGTTCCGGTACAAGATCTTTGCTTGTAGCTATTGAAAAATGAGAATGAATATGAAAGTCGGCGATGAATTTAATTTTAAAGCTCCGTTATTTAAAATTATTTAGCATTATAGAGAATTATATATAATCAGTCAAAGGAAAATCAATGAAGAAAGATATAAATTTTAATTGTGTGATTGATAATTTGGGTATATTTTTTTTGATATAAATTTATTTAATTTTTTATTCTGAATTTTTATTACTGCAAAGCTCATTATTTATTTCATTTATTATATTTTCCGGTTTCTCAAACTTATTATTTAATACTAATTGCCCGTATTTATTCATTATTCTCAGATTAAATAATATCTGCTCTTCCTTATTGTATAGTAGTCGTTGAATAGCAAGATATTTTAATTTATTATCTTCATTTATATTAACCGGTGTATAAAAATATTTTACTATATCAGTTGTATTTGATAGATTTAGGTAACTTCCCTTACATAAATATTTAGCTTTTTTTCGCAATATAAACATTATATAATTTTCTATTAATTTTTTGTTTACATTGTTATTATTATTATAAATATCATTTGTTTCATCATATTCATTATAGTATTCTGATAGTTTTTTATTTATAATTTTTTCTATAATAAAATCAGATCGGGTATTAATTGCAGCAGTATTTTTTATTCGGATCATATCATTACCTGAAATTGATGTCGGTACTTTTTTATTTGTAATATAATCTGTGATGATATCTTTTTTTAAATAATCATTATCATACTTTTTTTTGCAATTAATAAATTTTACTTTTTTTAAATAATAATCATTATCAAAAATAAATTCATCTCTGAAAGTAATTATTTTTTTATCATGATCAATAGTTAAAAAGAGTATTGATTTTTCATTATTGCTTTTTTTTAAAAAAATCAGTATTAAGTCATTTAAAAGAGTTTCATCATTATTATATTTTTTTGTTTCTGTATATATATGAAAATATTGATCTATTTTATACGAAATATTAATATTACTTTTTTCTATTTTAATTATGTCATTAGTAAGATCATTTTTAATTATATCATTGGTAAGATTATTTATAAGCGTTTTTTCTAAGATCGGGAAATTATTATTATAAAGTTCTTTATATCTACATTCACAATCATCTGATTCATCATCAGCATTGTTTAAGAATACATTATAATCATTAGATTTATCATGTGAAATATTATACTGGTTTTGTATTAATTCAAATTTCCCATTTAATAAAGGTGTTATAAATTCGTAGAATTTTATTTTACCAATATCTGTTGTATTGTCATATACATAATATAAAAAAAGTGTTTTTGTTGGTAATAAATGATAATAAGTAACTTCTTCACCATATTTAGGGATTGTACTATTATTTATTTTATAAACAAAAATAGTATTACTTTTAGGATCTGTGTATTTAAATTTAGTTAATTTTTTGTATTTTATTTCTGTATTATCAAAACTATACAGTAAATTATTAATTATTATTAGATATAATAACAATATTGTAATATTTTTCATTTTTTATCCTCCACAATTAGTAAATACTTGATTTCATCCCAGCATTCTTCCAGGTGTTTTAATTTATAGTAGGATAATATTTCATAAAAAACAGGCATGTTTTTTAATATTAATATTTTAATATCTTTTTGTTCTTCCTCAGTTAGTATATTATCCTTCATGTAATTTTCTAACTTTGATATTATTTTAATAATATTTTTAATACTATTATCAATGTCCTTATCAAAAACTTCATATTTTATATTAATATAAAAATTTAAATCTGATGATGTATATGAAGGAATTATTCTTTTTAATTCTCTGATTTGAAATGTAGTCTGAATACGATCATTTTCCTTATAAATACCCTCATTTATTTTTTGTAAATCAGTTTCTTTTTCTTTAAGAATATCTAATAATTTTATTATATTGTTATTATTATTAGCAAATATTTCATAATCAGTTATATTATTTAAAATATGTTTTATATCGGTTAATGTAATATAGTCTTTTATCTGATATGTTGAATCATTATCTATATCAGGATTATTATTATTTTCTAAAGGATGTATTTTAGCTTTTTTATCTTTTTCAATATAATTTATGTTATTTATTGTTAGTGTTTTCCACACATTATTGTATAATTTAAAATTTATTAAACCCTTATTATCCAAGTTATCGTAGTTATTGACGTCTTTATTATTTTGAACATCATTATTAATGATTGTATCCTCAAACTCCGGATCGCCATCTAAGAAAAAACGTATAATATCTGAATAATAATATTTTTTAAACATATTAAAATTATTAAAATTTTTTTTGGGCATCTTAAAGAAAATCATTCCTTTATAATTTTGGTATAGTTTCATATATGAACAGGGGAAGTAATCATAAAAATATTTAAGCCTTGAATTATTAATTGGTATTTTTATTGGAGAATCTTCATCATTATCAAATAATTCATTTGATATTTTTTCTAATTTATCATTTAATTTATTTTTTTCATTTTCATTATTGGATATTTTTTTATTATATATATATTCATAATTCAAATAATGTCTGAATTTATAAAATTTATATAAATCTTTATGTTTTTTATTCAGTTCCTTGCAGACATCACAATAATAAGAAAATTGTATTTCATCAGGGATATCAAATCGATAAGAATCAAGAAAACATTTAAATTTAGATATTTTGTTCTCTTTTTCATTTAATTTATTTATAGGATCTTTTAATTTCTGATTAAGGAAATCGTATATTGTTTTATATTTGCTTCTTGATATCTTTTCAGGTAAAATTATTACATCATTTATGGGTTTATCAAAAAAATAAACATGATAAATTTCCCCTTTTTTTAAAAAGTAATAGTTTTCCATATAAAAATTTAAGATTTTTTCTGTTATTATTGTTCGTGATATTGATGCACAGTGATTGGCCCACCAGTGAAAATTTTGATTATTTATCATAAAATTAATGGCATCAGGATCATATGGATGACTCAATCTATTATTAAGTAATTTTTTTTTGTCTTTATCCAGATATTTTAAATATAAATCTGTTGCAGCCGATGCTTTATACCATGAGGTCCTGATAACATGGTCCTGGATATTATAAACATTAATAAAATTTTTACCCAATATATTTAATACTTTTTTTGATAATTGATGATCCTCTCTGTCAGGTTTGGAGAATGATATATAAATTGTATTTTTATTTAATAAATTATATTCAGCCAGTTTGTTTAACATTTCGATACAGGTCTGATTGCCATGGCTGAATCCAGTAACAATTATTGAATCATCACTATTATCCTTTTTATATGTCTCATTGTAATGAATATAATCTAAACACCATTTATCTAAATAATCCAGACGTCCGGTGCCTTTATGAGAAATATCCCTGTTATCACCGCCCCAGTCTATATAAAATATTTGATTTAATTTTTTTTCTTTATTAGAATTAGGATTTTCCCCGGATTTTGCCATAGGAATTTCCTTAGAGTTTTTATTAAATACAGTAAATATGATTTCAGGTAGATAATTACGGTTAAAATGTGCAGCTAGAGGCAGTCTGATATTTTCTTCAGCAGATCCTCCAAATGTATTCCATGTGTAAAAAGTCCCGGGAAAACACATTGCAAAGGCAAATCCGGTTGGTTTGAGTTGATATTTATTTTTACCGGCTGTATTTAAATTATCGAAGAAAAATGTGAATCTATCATTCATTTTATTATCATGTAATAGATCTTTTGCACGGTATAATTCTATTTTATTTATTAATTTTAGTTTTTTTTCTGCCTTAGTATATTCGTAAATTTTTGTAGTCTCTGCTATTTTAATAAGGATTTCATCATCCTTAATCTCATCATTAATTTTAATTTCATCCGGTATAATATGAGGTGAATATTCATCTTGAGATAATAAAATATTGGATGCAGATAATAATATAATGATAAAAATAAAAATTTTTTTCATAAGTTCTCCACTAATTAATATTTATTAAAAGGTATACAATTTAATTTTAAAAGGAATATATAAAAAAAAACAATCAGAATTTTACCTGATAAAAAATCAGTATTTTGCCTGATAATAATTATTGACTTATATAATTCTTATAATATATATTCTAATATATGAAAAAAATTTTTAATTTTATACTTTTTACTTTATTAAAAAATCTCATTGATTTCATAATCGGGATGATCCCCTCAGAGAAGCCTGACCCGGCAGTTTTTAAATCAGTTAAAATCATTGCTCACAGAGGTATCAAAGGAAGCAGTAATATTAAAGAAAATACTATAGATGCATTCAATATAGCTATTAATACCGGTGCTCATGGGATTGAGTTTGATTTGCAACTGACGAATGATAATATACCTGTTGTAAGTCATGATACCAATCTTAAAAGAGTTTTTGGCATTAACATTGAGATAGCTGAAAAAAAATATGATGAGATAAAAAATAGATTTCCATGTATTTTAACATTTGAAGATATTATAAAATATTATAAAGATATTCTTTTTTTTATTGAAGTAAAAAAACAAAAAGATGATGCTAAAGATAAAAAACTTGCAGAAGAGGTTATTAATTTAATTGATCAGTATAATATAAAAAGTAGATGTAAGATTATCACATTGTCATATGAATTGATTAAGTATTATATTGATGAAGATAATCTGGATGTTTACCCGATTTATCTTTTTACTCCCAAAAATGCCATTGTTTTTAGAAATAAATATAATCTGCCGGGCATATATGGAGCTTATTATTTTACATCTAAAAAATTAGTTGAAATTGCAAAAAAAGAGGGATATGTAATAGGAACGGGTTTTATAAATTATAAAAATACAATGTACAGGCAAATTAATAAGCGTGTCGGATATTTATTTTCCGACAGGATTGATAAAATATTAAATTAAATATTATTAAATATGTTTTATTATTGACAAATACGGTAATATTCAATTAAACTTTAGTTATGAAAAGTTTTTTCTCTACGCCGGAAAGAACTCCTGTTGATATAATTATCGTTATTTTGATTATCCTGATATTTTTACTTATACTTTATATATTAAATATTTCTTCAAAAAGACCTAAGAAGAAAGCTAAAGATATATTGATTAATGCATATTTAAACAGATATGGTTTAACTTATGATCAAAAGAATTTTATTTTATCTTTATTTTCATTTAAGAAATTTTTGGATATTTCTCATTTATTCAGGGATGAGATATATTTTGATCATGTAGTAAAAGAGTATATTACCAGTCTTGAAAAAAAAGGTATATATAAAAATAAGATTGATCAAATGCAAAACATTCATAGTAGTATTAAGGAAAAAATAAAATTTACTAAAATTAAACCTACTGTAAGCAATGATCTTAAATGCGGTGAGAATGTGAAATTGCAAATCAATGGTGTGGGTTTCATAACAGGTAAGATATTATATAATTATATAGAAGGCATTGTAGTTAAAACACATTATTTTCATGAAATTTTAAAAAAAATTAATAAAAACACAAGTGTAACAATGTACTGCTGGGATGATAAATATCAATATGAAATATATACAAATATAATTAGAATTATAAATAAAAAAAATGAACATTATTTTTTATTGGCTCATAATACTTTAAAAATAAAAGATAAATATATACATGGTATGAAAGTAAAGACCAGGATACCTGTTTACTTTACACATATGTTTGATCCGGAAATAAAAAAAGTTATAAAAGAAAAAGTTTTTAGAGGTACAATTAATGCTTTTTCTGTATTTGGAGTAGAAGTATTTACAAGATATATAATTGAAAAAGGAGGAGTTTTTTTATTTGAATTTCGTAAACCTGAGGAACATAGCAGTATTTTAAATTTCACAGGTAAGATTGATGATTTTGATGATATAAAAAAGAGAGGAGGAAGAGTATTATTTATAAAATTTATTGATATGAATGAAGAATGCAAAAATTATATTTTTAAATTTATTACAAATAAAATGAATGAATTATTAATTAAAAAATAATATTCATTATAAGGGGAGTTTATCAATGAAAAATGAAAAAAATTGTATTGGTATTTGGCTTGATCATAGGCTTGCCTATATTGTAATTTTATTGAATAGTACGGAAAAATTTTTAAAAGTCGCATCAGATGTCCAGGGGCGTGTTAAGGCTTTTTCTAAGACAGATTATGGTGCAAAAGAAATAATAAATGAAAGAAAATGTATAGAAAAAAGAAAACATCAAATTAAAAAGTATTTTGAAAATATAATTAAACATATAAAAAATGCTGACAGTGTATTTATTTTTGGCCCAGGTGAAACAAAATTGGAATTTAAAAAAGAACTTGAACATAACAAATTGTAAGATAAAATATGTGGTATTGAAACAGAAGATAAGATGACTGAAAAACAAATTATTGCAAGGGTTAAAAATCATTTTAAATCTTGATTATATTTTTTAGCGTATTTTCTATATCTGTTTGTTCATTTGAGCCGGGTTTTATTATAAATATATTTTTTATATTATTATTTTCTATTATAATCATTCCCGACATCATTATACGATTTTTAATATGAATTCTTTTATTTTTTACGGCTTTATTTAATACAGAGAGTATACTATCATATTCTTTTTTTGTTATATTCCTTTTTATATATTCTCCGCCGTCATATGTTCCGCTTGAACTATTTTCCGGTTTTACAGGATTATACTCAATTGTATCGTTTTTTATTATATAACTGTTGCCGTTACCGTCAGAATATTTAATTATTAAATTTTCCATATTGCAATTATAATAAAATAATATACAAAAGAATATAAAAAATAATATTAACCACTTTTTAAAATATATTCTACTCATAACAATACAGTATAAAAAAATATTATTTTTTTAACAAGTATCTTTTATTATTTTTTTTTAATATTTTATTCTGGTATCATACATATGACAGTAAATTTTTATTAGATGAAAAAAAATATCATTTAAAATAATAATCAATTTAATTTATTAGGGGGTTATTTATGAAGAAATTTTTTGTTATTTTTTTAATTTGTTTTATCTTTATACCGCAAATCATTGTTAGTGAAGGAAATGATAAAAATTATGATGAGGAAAAAGAGAAAATAAAACGCTGGAATGAACATATAGAGTCTCAGATTAAATGGCTTGATGAAAATATTAATAATAAGGATATATTAAAAGAAGAGAAAGAGATTTATAAAAAAATGAAAAAAAAATTTTTATTAATAGTTAAAAATCTTACAGATATAAGAGAATTATATAAAGCTGATAATAAAAAAGAAGCTAAAAAGCTTGAAGAAGAAAACAGAAGATTGGAATTTGAAATTGATATATTACGAATTGAAATTGATAAGATCCATTTAATTAACAAATTATCAAGTAAAACAAAAAATATTGATAGCAGTAAAGTTAATAATTATATTAATAATATTAAAAAGTGCTTTGATAAAATAATTGACAATAATAAAAAGATTAATGAATTAAAAATGGAAAATGATAATTTGCATAAAGAAATTATGATTAATGAAAAAAAGATCGAAATAGAAATATTGGAAGCAGAAACTGAATATTGAAAGATGATAAGATTATATAAATTTAGATAAAATAATTTTATCATCTATACAAAATACCAATTAATTAAATTTTCCTGCAATAAACTGCATACCAAAAGGTATAATGTAAAATAAAAATCCTGCTATATAATTTTAAACAGATTTCAACAAAAAACAAGGAGTCATAAAACATGAAAAATCTTAAAACTATTGTTATAATTATTTTGATGATTTTTTTTACCTTTATTACCTTTACAAGGGAATATCATGTTACAACCGGTCCTGAGTTGTTTGATGCATTAATAGAGGCAGGCAGTAATGATGAAGATAATATAATATATATGGCTGCGGGTGTTTATTATTTTGAAGCATATGGCGACAGGCCTCCATGTGCCGGATTTGCTTACGGGGCCGCTCCTCATAAAAATTTAACGGTACAGGGTGAAACAGGTACAAGTGCAAATTCCGTTATTATAGATGGTCATGATTTTAATGAGTGCCTTCGTATCTGGTGCAGCCCGACTTATGAAGACCTTTTATTTGAAGAAAGACCAGAGATAATAATTTCCGGGATTACATTCAGGCATGGCAACGGTTATACTTTTGCAGGAGGATTGGATATTAGAGCATATGATTATATTGTCAGGGTAACAAATTGTATTATATCAAACAATATTTCATCTGATAATGGAAATGGAGGCGGTTTATATATAAGCGCTCATGATGTGTATCTTGAAAATAGTGTTATTACCCATAATCTCTTATTTGATGTATTAACATCAAGTCATGGTCCTATAAGCAGGGGCGGTGGTGTGTATGTTTACAGTAAGGGTATTAATCTTATCAGGAATAATATTATTGCTTATAATACGGCAATTATGCGAGAAACAGGTGAGGTGGCAGAAGGCGGCGGTTTATATATAGAACAAACATTTTATGGGACAACCAATATAATCAATAATACTATTTATTGGAATGAAGCACATCAGGGAGCAGGTGTTTATTTAGGTACAATGATATCTTGCAGGATAAATTTTTATAATAACATTATATATGGTAATTTTGCAAGGTCAGCAGACGGCAGCGGAGATATTTATTGTTATGTACATCCGGCAGTTATTGAACCCTACCGTAAGACTGTATATGCATATAATAATGATTTTAGCAATGTACTCGGGACATTTATGGAGTCTGTAAATAACATGGATGTAGATCCAGGCTTGGAAAATCCTTTCATGGGAGATTATCATTTAGCAGAAGATTCTTTAGTGATTGACCAGGGATTAAATGATGTTCCGCTTCCTCCTGGATTGGCTGAGAATGATTTTGAGGGTGATTCAAGGATAAATGGCGCAAGTGTTGATATCGGTGCAGATGAGTATTATTATAGAAGAAGATTATCAAGACCATTCCCTGTTTTTAGATTTATAAGAGATCTTTGTGTGATTAATATATTTAAAGAAATAGAAGAGGTTCCTGAAATTGTTCTTTTTGCTGAGCAAAATGAATTTGAAGAAGATATAGAATTATGGATAATCCTTGAGGATCCAAAGACTAAATTGTTTTTATCAAAAAATAATCAGTGGGTAAATGAGTGCAGTGTATATTATCAGGGACCGGTTTATAATATAAAAAAATTAGAGATCCCGAAACCTGATTATAATGGAAACGGTAATTATACTTATATAGTAATTGTTGATAAAAAAGTTGACGGTCATATTAGCCCGACAGAAATTATTGCAGAAGACTTATTGGATATTTACATAGAAGATAATGATAATCAATAAATATATGGTTGTATATTTGATTATTTTTTCTGATAATGGCTAAAAAGGGTATCTGGTTTAAGTAAAGATACCCTTTTTTTATTTTTGATTGTTCTTTAGTACTGGATTTTAAGATTATTACATTTAGGGATGAAAGGTTATTGTTTATTAAATTTATTGGTATGAATTAAAAATATTGATATCCCTATTATACTTATTATCAAAAAAGTAATTATAACACCGGATATCCCGGCAAGAGCCGTTGATAAGATTTCATTTTTTATTATTGGTATTGTATAATCGGGCATTAATCCGGTAAAAGCTGGTGTGGACTCATGTAAAAATGTATATTTTTCAGCTATCCATTCCAAACCGTCCGGAAATCCACTGGCAAAAGGGCTTAAAATTAATCCAATTACTCCTGACATTAATAATGGAATGATAAAAGATGTTTTTTTCGAGTCAGTAATTTTTTTACTGGAAAGAAGCATGTATACTGCTATGGTAATCAATGCTTCTCCAATGCCTATAAGAGCATGAATCCCCAGCATTGCAGGAAGTACCTTTAAAATAGGTATAACTCCGGCAAAACTTAATTCCAAACTGCAGGCTAATGCAGCTAAAATTACAGAGAGCCAGCTTGCTATTCCTAATGAGGTGTATTTAATTATTGGTTTAATTTTTTCATTTTGTAAGAATAATTTATGTGCTATCCCACCGCAAATTGATCCGATTATTGCCATGTTTAAAACATTGGCACCAAGTACTGTTAAACCCCCATCAGAAAATATTAATGTTTGGATTAGTAATACAATTGTCATTACCAGAACGCCAAAGGGCCATCCTAATAATGCGACAGCAAGGGTTGATCCTATAAGATGCCCGGATGTACCGTTTTGTATGGGGTAATTCATCATCTGGGCTGCAAAGATTAATGATCCAATACCTCCCAATTGTAAAGCAGTCGGTTTTTCTTTTGATTTTAATGCAAAATATGTAGCTGTTGCTATACCAACAGTGCTTACAACAGCCGTAACCGGACATATCGGTCCATTAAGCATATGATCTGGAACATGCATTATTAAACTCCTTATTATATGATTAAATTAGATTCATCTATAGATTATCTTTCATAGATAGTGTTAATTATTTTGAATTGTTTATGATAGATTTTTCATAAATAAATTAGATTGATTTCATATCAATCTAACTCAGGATAAATAATATATTTTTTAAAGTCAAGAAATTTTATATTATCTGATAATTTCTTTTAATATATTTTCTATATTTAACTGTTTTATTGATTATGCCTTTATTATGAATATTTGTTTTTTATTATTCTCAACTATAATCATCCCCGAAATCATTACATGGTTTTTTTATATAATTTTAACCATTATATATACTGCTTGATCTGTTTTTGTGATTCTTCTAGATTATAATAAACCACATCATTTATAATTACCGTTTCCAATATATTGTATCTTCAATATTTAAGGATCTATCATTTGTATGGTGCCGTCACTATTATAATGTAAACCGGTAACTTTAACACATCTTAAATGAGTAGTGCCCTGTGATAGAGAGCTGTCATGATAAAATATATACCACTTCCCTTTAAATTTAACAATAGAATGGTGTGTAGTCCAGCCGCTGACAGGATTTAAAATGTAGCCTTTAAATGTAAACGGGCCTAATGGATTATCACCGATCGCATAAGCTATAAAATGTGTGTCACCAGTAGAATATGAAAAATAATATTTATCTTTATATTTATGCATCCAAGAGCCTTCAAAAAATCTTTTTTTATGATCACCTGCCGGTACAGGTTTTCCATTTTCATCTAAAATTGTAATTTCTTGCGGTGATTTTTCAAATCCCAGCATATCCTGAGTCATTATAGCAACTCTTGGGCCCAGTGCGGGTTTTTTAATATGAGGCTCTTTACCATCCGGATTATAATTACCGGTAGTCCATCTTTCCAGCTGTCCGCCCCAGAGACCTCCAAAATACATATATGCATTCCCGTCATCATCGATAAAAACACACGGATCTATACTAAAGCTGCCGGAAATAGGTTCCGGCATAGGAGTAAAAGGTCCGGCTGGTGAATCACTTGTAGCAACTCCAATACGAAAAATACCTTCTTCATCTTTTGCAGGGAAATAAAAATAATAGGTGCCGTTTTTAAAAGCTGCATCAGGCGCCCATAGTTGTTTTTTTGCCCATGGTATATCATCAAGTTTTAACACTACACCATGATCTGTGACTGGTTTATTGATTTTTTCTAATGAGAATACATGATAATCTTTCATGTCAAATTGATCACCTTCGCTTGTTTCAGGGGCATCGGTTTGGATATCATGTGACGGGTAAATATATAATTTGCCTTCAAAAACATGAGCGGATGGATCTGCTGTATAAATACCGGTTATTAATGGCTTTGGTTTTACTGTCTTTTTAAAACATCCAGTTATTCCTATAAGGATAATAATAAAATAAAATAATATGATATAGATTTTCTTCCTTTTTTTATTAAACATCTTTACTCCTATGAAATATCAACATATTTTTTTAATATTTAGCAATTTGTTGCTAAATATTTATTTTTATTTTCAATTTGAACTTTTGAATTATAGTAATAATTAATATTAAAAGTTTCATTTCTTTTAAGT
>Ga0209164_1000783_pt1 | contig 56247 bp, 67 predicted proteins | sample MTBNYHSulfiMetaG_FD_187458 | JGI IMG/M metagenome (GOLD analysis project Ga0209164, IMG submission 187458) | Enrichment culture microbial communities from rom New York Harbor, USA that are MTBE-degrading - MTBE-NYH (New York Harbor Sulfidogenic)... | ecosystem: Environmental > Aquatic > Marine >... | reverse complement strand
CGTGCCCGCGCCGTTCGACATGAAGCGGATGGCCTACGGAGGATTTCAGGTCGAAGTCGAAGGCTCGAAGCTCACCTGAATAGCGTAGCGATGATCCGCCGCAAGGGTTCCATCCGGTACGCCTAACAATGATTCTGCGGTCCGTGTAGGCGAGATGGTACGGCTACACAGTCCGATGTAATCATTATTGTCCAGTCGCTCGACTAGCGCGAACGGCCTTGCCAAGCAGTGTCGTCAGAAGAACGTCGAACACGCCGCTTAACGGATATGCAGTCTGTATAAGCCAGCAGCGCCCATCTACAATCCGTCGAGCGGGCTCTTCACTCCTCGGCCGCCGGTGTTGAGGACATGCGTGTAGATCATCGTAGTCGCGACGCTCTTGTGGCCCAGCAGTTCCTGGATCGTCCTGATGTCGTAGCCGTCCTCGAGCAGGTGGGTGGCGAAGGAGTGCCTGAAGGTGTGGCAGCCGACGTTCTTCGTGACGCCGGAGCGGCGGACTGCTTCCTTCACTGCCCGCTGCAGCACGGTCTCGTGTACGTGATAGCGTCCCTGTTCGCCTGTCCGCGTGTTCTTCCACCTGCGTGCTTGCGGAAACACCCACTGCCACTTCCAGCTGGCCGGAGCGTTCGGATACTTGCGTGCGAGCGCATCCGGCAACTCCACCCTGCCGAAGCCGTCGGCCAGGTCGCGGTCGTGGGTCCGCTTCGCTCGCCGGAGCTGTGCACCCAGCTCGGGCTTGACTGACGCCGGGAGAACGGTCACGCGGTCCTTCCCTCCCTTGCCGTCGCGCACGGTGATCTCGTTGCGGTCGAAGTCTATATCGAGCACCCTGAGCTGCAGACACTCCATGAGTCTGAGTCCGGTTCCGTACATGAGCGCGGCCATGAGGCGCCTGTCGCCGTGAAGCTCCTCCAGCACCGACCGCACCTCGTCGCGCGTCATCACCACCGGCACGCGTCGCGGCTTCTTCGCGCGGACCACATCGCCGAGGTCCCCGAGCTCGTACCCGATCACGTACCGGTACAGGAACAGCAGCGCCGAGAGCGCCTGGTTCTGCGTCGATGCACTCACGCGCTCGTTCACCGCAAGGTGCGTGAGGAACGCGTTCACCTCTTCGGTCGCCATCTCGGCGGGGTGCCTCACTCCATGGAAGTAGATGTAGCGCTTCACCCACAGGCAATACGCCTTCTCGGTGCGTGGGCTGTAGTGACGTGTGCGCAGCGCTTCACGCAGCTCATCCATGAGTCGCGGGCGGGCAGGTCCACCCGGTGCGGGATGGTCCGGCATGACGCGGTCGGGCGCGGGATTCGGTTCCGGTGCGGGGTTCATCGGCGGCTCCTCCGTTCCGTCGGCGGGCTAGAGGAACGAGTCTACCGACCGGCCGAAGAGATAGCGTAGCGCCGGTGTCTTACCGAGAGCTTCCGCGCCGCGGACTGCGTGGCTGCGCATTGGACCGCGTGGTGGCGCCGCGCATCGTGGACTTCGCTAGCGCAGCCAGCGGTCCGGCCGCGGGTCCGTCAGGATCGGAGCGTCGCCGGTGCGGATCGGGCCGCCGTAAAGGTCTTCGGCGAATCGTTCGAAACCCTGCACCGTCACCATCCCGTCGACGCGGCTCGCGATGCGTTCGAGCAGCTGATCGTCTGTGAGCTGCGCGTCGGAGGCGATGATTACGATGTTGCGGACCTGGTCGGTCGGGGTGTCACCCATGCCGATCGGGAACAGCCAGACGTTGCGCCACACGTTCTTCGCGGTGCGGTACAGACTGCGCAGCGGCTTGCTGTACAGCCCCGCCACCGCGCCGAAGACGTTGTAGGCGATCGCCCCGCCTGGCGCCAGGCGTCCGTGGCACGCGCGCATGAACTCCTCGGTGAGGAGCGGGCGGGGAACGCGGGCGTCGTCGAATGCGTCGACTACGATGATGTCGTAGACGTCGCTGGTGGTGGCGACGAATCTTCGGCCGTCTCCAACGAGCACGCGGATTCGCGGGTCGTCGGGAAGCTCGAACAGCACGCGTGCGACCTCGACGACCGCAGGGTCGATCTCGACGGCGTCGATCCGCATCCAGGGGTAGTCGCGCCACATGCGCTTCACCAGGGACCCGCCGCCGAGCCCGATCACGAGCGTCCGGCTCGCCTCGGGTCGCACGGCCAGCGTCACATGCAGGCAGTTCACGTACTCGATATCGGTCTCGAACGGGTCGGCTATTCGCATCGACGACTGTATGTTTCGCTCGAACTTGAGCCGCCTGATACCGTCCTTCTCAGTCACGCGCAACAGGTGATATGGGGACTGCTCTTCGTACACGTCCGCGCCTCCCGGGTCACTTGTCTACAGTATGCCCGCCCGTCGGGAGCCGGGCGCTTCCATTCGGGGAATGAACGGGATGGACACGGGACGACTCTAGGAGGCGGTCATGAGCGCCGACGGGAACGAGCGCTGGGACGACGACAAGCTCGAGAAGGAAGAAGGCGTGTTCGTCCGGGGGACCACGAGCGCTGCAGAGGGCTGCGACGAGGAAACCGACGCGTGTCCGCCTGACGAGGTTATCGAGGACGCCGTCGAAGACCGTCACGTACCGGGTACCGCCGACGACCTGCCCTACGACTACGGCGTCGAGAATCCGCCTCCGGCCGACCAGGCGCTGGACACCGTCGTCGACGAGGGCCTGCCCGGCCGGGGACTCGGCGTCGGCAGGACCGGTGCAGCGGGGGAGGGCGAACCGCCCGACCTCGGCGAGCCGGAGGAGCAGGAACTCTGGAGCAAGCAGGAGCCGCTCATCGAGCTCTCGGAGCGCGAGGAGCAGCACTACCGCACGCTCTCCGACGAAGAAGCCGAGGCGGCGCACGACGCGCTTGCCGAAGACGCCGAGGAGCCGCTGTCCGAAGCGCCGGGAGGCGAGAGCGCCACCGGCTCGAGTTCGGACCTCGACTGACCGGCGACGATCGAAAGGAGCCTATCGATGGCCGAAGACACAGACACCTCTCGCATGCCGGAAACTCCGGGTGCCCCGGAATCGCCGGGTGCCTCCGCATCGCCCGGCGACCCCGGCGCGCCCGCCCCCGGATCGCCCGCCCCCGGCGGCCCGCAGGACCCGCAGGCCACGGCGGCATGGCACGACGTGATCGCGCAGCTCGATGCGCTCGGCGAGGCGATAGGCCGCTGGACGCGCGCGGCCGTGAACGACCCCGACAACCGCCGTCGCGCCGAAGAGCTGAAGGACCACGTCGAGACCATGGCCCACAAGGTCAGCACGGCCGTGGACGAAGCGTCGGACTCGGCGTCGAAGTCGGATGTGGGCCAGGCCTTCAAGGAAGCCGCCGAGAAGACCGGCGAAGCCCTCAAGGCGGCCGGTGAGCGATTCACGGACGAGGTCGCACCGCGCATGGCGTCGGCCTTCCGGGGCGCCGCGGAGAAGCTTCACCAGGCGGCCGAACGCATGGAGCGGCCTCGCGAGGAGCCCTTCGCGCAAGAGCCGGAGACTTCCACGGAGCCCGAAGACGAACGCGTCACCGAGGCGCGGGCGGGCGGCGCGCCGGTCTCGGCGGACGAGTCGCGACCCGACATTCCCGAGAGCGAGTGGGATACTGGGGAGTAAGCGGGGTCGGCTCGCCGCCCTCGCTCGACTCGATCTCCACCGCCGGCTTCGAGGGGGCAGGGCATGGCCGATGATATCCAGGCGGTCCGCGGTCAGCTGCGCGAGGCGCGCGACGTGTTGCTCCGCCGCCGAAACGTCGTCGCGACCGGCGTTGGCTACAAGGTCGCCGGCGCCGTTCCCACCGACCGGCTCTCCATCGTGTGCTCGGTCACCCGCAAGCTGCCCGTAACCGAGCTCGCCTCTCGAGACGTAGTGCCTCGGGAGATCGCGGGGGTCCCCACCGATGTCGTCGAGACGGGCGAGTTCCGCGCGTTGGGGATTGCGGGCGCCCGGACGGCGCTCGACGCCCGTCGGGAGAGACACCGGCCGGCGCCGGGTGGTGTGAGCGTCGGACACCGGGACATCACCGCAGGCACCCTGGGTTGTGTCGTGCGCCGGGGCGCTCAACGCTACATCTTGTCGAACAACCACGTTCTCGCGGACAGCAACCGGGCGCAGGTGGGCGACCCGGTACTGCAGCCGGGCCCCTATGACGGCGGGCGGCTTCCCGAGGACTACCTGGCCGATCTCGCGGCCTTCGTCCCCATGCGCATGGTCGACGAGGAGAGCACCTGCGCGCTGGCGCGCGGCGCGGCGCTCGTGCTGAACATGGCCGCAATCCTCTTCGGCAGTCAGGCGCGGGTGAGAACCGCGACGTCGCGCGTCGTCGACAACCTCGTGGACGCGGCGATCGCGGGGCCGGTCCCTCCCGAGCTCGTCGCCGAGGACATCATGGAGGCCGGGCCGCCAACGGGTGTCGCCCACGCCGAGCTCGGCATGAAGGTGCGCAAGAGCGGCCGCACGACCGGTCTCACCCACGACGAGGTGTTGCAGGTCGACGTGACCGCCAACGTCCGCTACGGCGACACGGGCGCCCGCTTCACCGATCAGATCATGACCGGGCCCATGAGCCAGGGCGGCGACAGCGGGTCCGTGGTCCTTGCCGAGGACGGGAGCATCGTGGGCCTGCTCTTCGGCGGCAGCGACAAGCGCACGCTGGTCAACCGTATCGAGCACGTGCTTGCCGCTCTCGATGTGACGCTGTGAGGTGACGGCGATGGCATGGTTCCGCAGGAAGCGCTCTCACGCAAAGTCGCGCCAGACGCGGAGCGAGGCGACCGTGCACGCCTGGGAGGTCGAGCGGCGCTACGCCGAACAGCTCATGTCGTGGCCCGGGGTGGTCTCGGTCGGCATCGGCACCACCGGGGAAGGCGAGGTCGCCATCGTCGTCGGCCTCGAAAGCGACGACCCGCGGGCGCGCGAAGCCATGCCGGCCTCGCTCGAGGGTGTGAAGGTCGCGACCGAGGTCGTCGGCACGCTCACGGCGTCCGAGCGTGAGGCCGGCTCCGGCGGGCAGCGCGGGGGCCGAGGTCCCGCCGAAGGGTCTTCGGCATGATAGAGCAGCTGCTGACGTACGCGAGCGTTGCGCTCGCCGTAGGAGTACTGGTCACCGCAGTGGTCGTAACGCTGTTCACGCCGAACGGCCTCAAGGCGGGGGCCGAGTTCACCTCGCCCGAGAACGTCTTCCTGCTGCTCTCCGACTACGTTCTCGGGGCGTTGCTGCTGGTCGTGGCGCTCAACGAGAACGCGCGGCTCGCACTGTGCTTCTCGCTCGGGGCGCTCGCGCTCACGCACCTCTTCCGTTGCGCGCAGAAGATCATCGGCATGCCACGCCCGTTCTGCGTCACGACGGGCTCGACGCTGTTCAACGTGAGCAAGGCCGTCGTAGCGTCCACCCTGTGGGGTATCTGCTTCGCTCTCATGAGTGTGTGAACTGTCGGCGTCAGGTCCTGTAGCGGACTCCGTCGCAAATCCCGTTGCGGACTTGACCAGCCAGCTATATGTTACTAACATATATGTGGCAGACACTTATCTGAAGGAGACATGCAATGGGTGGAGACATCCGGGGAAGGTGCTGCGCCGGACGCCGTCACGGAGGCGGCGCGGGGCGGGGCGCGCTGGTCGAGCCGGCGGTGCTTGCCGCGTTGCTGCGCGAGGGCGGCCACGGATACGACTTGCGAAAGACGATCTTCGAGCTCACCGGTGACGAGGTGAACGTCGACGCCGGCGGTCTGTATCGCATTCTTCGGCGACTCGAGGAAGAAGGATTCGTGCGCTCCTCCTGGGTGGAGGGCGAAACCGGGCCTCAGCGCCGCGAGTACGAACTCACGCCGGAGGCAAAGGAACTTGCCGAGGACTGGATCGCGCATCTGCGAGAGCGCGAACGGCTCGCGGGTCTGCTAGCGGGCGTCCTCGAGGCCGAGCTGCAATCGCACGGAACCGCCGTCAAGTAAGAAGGAGCGTCCTTCAAGGACGCAACTGCGACAGGAGGGTGATCGGAATGCCTGGATACGATGGAACCGGACCTGCAGGCGAGGGTCCCATGACCGGTGGTGGCCGAGGAGACTGTGCCGTTGAGACCGGCACGCGCGGGACGCGGCGATTCGCGCGGCTCGGGCTGGGCCGTGGCGGCGGAGCCTTCGGGTTCGGCCGTCGGACTTCCGGCCGGGGACGCGGCCTGGGTTTGGGCCTCGGCCGCGGCCGCGGGCTCGGCAGGGGGCGGCAGCTGTGAAAGTTGCGATCACCGCTCTCGGGCCGGACCTGGGCGACCTCGTGGACGAGCGCTTCGGAAGGGCACGGTTCGTCCTGGTGGTTGACACCGAGACGTCCGATCTCGAGGCGGTCGACAACGCCGAGCAGCGCAACGCGCTCCAGGGCGCGGGCATCGGAGCAGCGGAACTCGTCGCCGGGCGAGGCGCCGGGGCCGTCGTTACCGGACACTTGGGCCCGAAGGCCTTCGACGCCTTGCAGGCCGCCGGGATCGCGGGATACGACGGGGCCGGCCGCACGGCGGCCGACGCGCTCGAGGCGTTCAAGGAAGGGCGCCTCGAGCGGCTCGAACACGCGGGACACGCACACGCAGGACTGGGTTAGGCGAACAGCCGGAAGGAGAGGCTACATGAGTCGCATTCGAGTGGCTGTCCCCTCACAAGGGGTCGGCGGGCTGGACGGGGAGAGGTCCGGTCACTTCGGCCATTGTGATTGCTTCACCCTCGTGGACCTCATGGCCGGCGAGATCGTGGAGATCAGCATCGTCGACAACCCGCCGCACGAGCAGGGCGGGTGCCTTCGGCCCGTCGAGCTGCTGGCGGGCCACGGTGTCGAAGCGCTGATCGTGGCCGGCATGGGTGCCCGACCGCTGCAGGGATTCAACGACGCGGGCATCGCGGTGTACTTCGAGAGCGAAACGCCCGGGATCGGTGCGGTCATCGGCATGATGACGCGAGGAGAACTGCCCAGGATGGACGCGCGACACGTGTGCGGAGGTCACTAGTGACGGATGTCGACGCCCGCCCCATCACGGTCGCGGTCGCGTCGGGCAAGGGGGGCACCGGAAAGACACTGGTCGCCACCAATCTTGCGTGGATGCTCGCGCGCGAGGGCCGGCTCGTCACGCTCGTGGACTGCGACGTCCAGGCTCCGAACGACCATCTGTTCTTCGAGACCGGCGAAGCACAGGTCACGGAGGTGTTCGTCCCGCACATCGAGGTGGACGCCGAGCGCTGCACCGCGTGCGGCGCGTGTCGGGACGCATGCGCCTACGGCGCACTGCGGGTCCTGGGCTCGACCGTCATGGTATTCGACGAGCTCTGCCACGGTTGCGGGCTGTGCTTGTCCGTCTGCCCGCAGCTTGCGCTCACCGAGACGCCCAGGCGCATCGGCGAAGTCCGAAGGGCAGATGTGCTCGCGCCGGGGGCGCTCGTCCTGGTCGGAGGCCGGATCGACATCGGCGAGGTCCGTTCGCCGGAGGTCGTGCGCGTCGCACGCGAACGAGCTCTGCGCGAACACGCGGACGTGATCGTGCTCGACACGCCTCCCGGTGTGGCGTGCACCGCGGTCGCGTCGGTGCACGGGGCCGACCTGCTCCTTCTCGTTTCCGAAGACACTCCGTTCGGACTCCACGACCTGCGGCTGAGCATCGATCTCGCTCAGGAACTCGGGATTCCCGCGGCGGTGATGGAGAACCGGGCCGGCCCAATGGCCGAAGACCCGTCACGATCGATGCTCGAGACTCTCTGCTTCGAACGGGGCGTGCCGATATGGGCGCGCATCCCGTTCGACCGTCGCATTGCTGAGACGTATGCGAGGGGCGGACTCGTCCTCGACGAGTCCGAGCGCGTACAGCGTGCTCTCGCGGACGTCGCCGACGCGATGTGGCGGCAGGTGGGCGCCACGCACGAGGTGGGGACGCCGTGATGAAGACGATCGTCGTCGCATCGGGAAAAGGTGGGACAGGCAAGACCACGATGACGGCTCTGTTCGCACATGCCGCTGCCGGCACCAGTCGCATCGCTCTCGCGGACGCCGACGTCGAGGCATCCAACCTCCCGATCGCACTCATGGCACAACCTGTCTCGTGCGAGGCGTTCGCCGGCGGCTCGGTAGCGAACATCGACCCGGGGCTGTGCGCGGGTTGCGGCGCCTGCATCCGCGCTTGCCGGTTCGGGGCGATCTACACTCCCGGTGAAGCCGACCCGTTCACGCCGTTCGCGGTCGACCCGTGGTCGTGTGAGGGGTGTGGTGCGTGCGCATACGTGTGCGCGGTCGACGCCATCTCGCTCGAGCACCTTCAGGCGGGAGAGGCTTGCACCGCGACGTCCACCGTGGGGCCGCTCGCATTCGGGCAGCTTGCGGCGGGCCAGGACCTCTCGGGCCGTCTCGTGACGGAGGTGCGCGAGCGCGCGAGCAGACTCGCCGAAGAGTCTCTTGCGGACGTGCTCTTGATCGACGGTCCGCCGGGCGTCGGGTGCCCCACGATCGCGGCGATCACCAACACCGATCAGCTCGTCGCGATCGCCGAACCCACCGTCTCCGGCGCACACGACCTGGGACGGCTTGCCGACCTTGCCGACAGACTCGGTGTGCCGGTGGCGGTCGTGCTCAACAAGTCCGACCTGTCCGCCGAGGGCGCCGACCAGATTCGCGCGATGTGCCGCGATCGGGGAACGCCGCTGCTCGGCGAGGTCCCTTTCGATCCCGCCGTCGCCCGCTTCCTGGGCCAACTCGCGTGCGGCATCGAGCCGGGCACGCTGTTCGCTTCGTCACCCGGGCTGAAGGCCGCGGCCGATGCGTGGGTCAGGATCGCGGGCTCGCTGGAGCTCGCCAGAGCCTGAGCCGTTCCCCTCGTGCGGCCGTGGAGCCCGCACCCTCCTCGGCAGGTACTTTTCGCCGAGGACTCCGACTCGCTCCCTCGCGTCGGATATGATGCGGGTGCGTTCAACGGCACGCGACGAAGGAGGTCGGCATGCTCGAGGACTACGGCATCGTCGGCGACATCATCGACATACCAGGCAGGGCCGCCCAGGTGCCCGCAGGCGAGTGGCGCAACGAAGTGCTCACGCGCGTGAACGACGCGGTGGTGCGACTGGGCGTCATCCAGGGTGAGTACCACTGGCACAGTCATCCCGACGAGGACGAGTTCTTCATGACCCTCGAAGGCGAGCTGTTGCTCGACATCCGCGAGGGCGGCGAGCCCGAAGGTGGCGAGGGGGCAGGCGGCGAGGCGGAGCGCGGCGAGGAGCCGCCGTTCGAGACCGTCACCCTGTTCACGCACGAGGCCTACACGGTCCCGCGCGGCGTGGTGCATCGCACGCGCGCGGTCGAGCGGTGCTGCATCCTCATGGTGGAGAAGGCGACGGTCGAACCCGCGGGCGAGAAGACGGAGTAGCCGGGCATGTGCGCTCAGTGTGCGTTTCACCCGAACGTCGAGACCGAGGTGAGCTGCGTCGAGTGCGGCCGGCCCATCTGTCCCAAGGACATGGTTCCCGGGCCTGTCGGCTACAAGTGCCCGATCTGTGCCAAGCCGCAGCGCTCCGAGTACGCGCTCGTCAAGCCCAAGCAGCTTGCGGGAGCAATCGGCATGGGCGCGCTTGCGGGCATCGGCGGCGGCGTGCTACTCGGCTTCCTGCCCTTTATGTTCTTCCTCATAACCGCAGCGTGGGGAGCGGGTGTGGGCGAGGCCGTTCGCCGAGGATCCGGCGGACACCGCACGCCTGTCATCACCGCCGTTGCGGCAGTGAGCGTGCTTGCCGGCGCGCTTCTCGGTGGACTGGGCCTGTTCGGCGCGGTCCTGGGCGTGGTGGGCGTGTTCTTCACCCTCGGCTGGGGCTGGGGACGCTAGCGCCTGGTCCGCTCGGGCGCAGAAGCAACGCGCGTGTAACCTCGTGGCCTTGAGCGCTGGTCGTCGGGCGGGGCAGAATCCCCTTATGCGACGCATCGCACTGTTCTCCGACATACACGCCAACCTGCTCGCGCTCGACGCGGTGCTTGGCGACATCGAGCGTTCGGGCATCGGTGAGCGCTACTGCCTGGGCGACCTGATCGGCTACGGGCCCGATCCGGTGGGCGTGGTCGAACGCATCCGCGAGACGGGCGTGCCGACGGTCCTCGGCAACTACGACGAGGGCGTCGCGTCGCGGAAGGGCAGCTGCGGCTGCTACTACCCCGACCCCGAAGCCGCCGAAGACGGCGCGGTCTCGTATGCGGTGACCGACGAGTTGCTCACACGGGAAGCGGCGGCGTGGCTGTTGGGCCTGCCCCGGGAGATCCGCCTGGAGGAGCGCGGGGTGCGTCTACTCCTGGTGCACGGCAGTCCCCGCAAGATCAACGAGTACCTCATGCTCGACCGTTCCGAGCGGCAGCTGGCGCGGCTCGCCGCACAGGCGGGGGCCGACGTCGTGTGCCACGGGCACATCCACACCCCGTACCACCGCTCGTTCGAGGTGTGGGACGCCGAAGGCGCCACCGGCGCCCCCGGTGCAGACGCCGGCGCATCCGAGCTGCCGGTCGTGCACTACGTGAGTTCGGGCTCCGTCGGCAAGCCGAAGGACTCGGATGCTCGCGCCGCGTGGGTCGAACTCGTGCTCGGCGAGGAAAGCGAAGTCCGCGAAGCCGCTGCCGAAGACCCCGCAGCCGCTCGCACGGGCACGACTGCGGTCTGGGCGGGGATCAGGGTTCACCGGGTGCCCTATGACGTGGACTCGGTCGCCGACGCGATGGCCGAGCGTGGTCTGCCCGAGCGTCTCCGCGACGCCCTGTGGTCGGCGTAATCAAACAAACGTTTGACAGTCAAGCGCGCGTTTGAATATACTCCTGCGCATGGATACCGCAGTCCTAAAGGCATTGGCCGACGAGAACCGCATGCGCATCGTGGAGCTGCTCGCTGAGCGCGAGAGGTGCATCTGCGACATCGCTTCAGCGATCGACGCCTCCGACGCTCTGGCATCGCACCACGTCAAGGCGCTTCGCGAAGCAGGTATCGTGAGCACGCGCCGGGTCGGCCGCTGGCTGCACTGCTCCCTGGAGAGCACCGCACTCGATCGGATCGCCGGGGCGTTCGCCGAGCTGGCGTCGCGCGCGACGGCCGCGGCCACGGCCGAGGACGGGCGGCGCTCTGCGTGCTGCGAGCCCCCCGAGGATGCGGTCTAGATGGAGACCGCTGTCGGCACGGTGCCCGACGTGGGCACCACGCTCACCCTCGCGGACAGGCTCGGCGCCCTCCGTGTGCGGCTGAACATCGCCCGCATGGGATATATCGTCGAGCCCGGCCTGTACGCCGTGGGCTCTCCCGGTCCCGATTCGCCCGTGCTCGCCAGCGCGAACTACAAGCTGTCCTTCGACGCGCTGCGTCGCGAGCTGGACGGCATCGATGCGTGGTTGCTCGTGCTCGACACGAGGGGCATCAACGTCTGGTGCGCCGCCGGCAAGGGGACGTTCGGGACTGTCGAGCTGTCGCGCAAGATCATCGAGACTCGTCTTGCCGGGCTCGTTTCGCACCGCACGGTGATCGTGCCCCAGCTCGGCGCGCCCGGCGTGTCCGCGCACGAGGTCAGGACGTTCACGGGTTTCCGCGTCGTGTACGGGCCCGTGCGCGCCTCCGACCTTCCCGCCTTCCTCGCTGCGGGCAACAAGGCCACGCCCGAGATGCGCCGGGTCACCTTCCCGCTGCGCGACAGGCTGGCGCTGACCGGCGTAGAACTTTCGATCATCGCCCGGCCTAAGATACTGCTCGCGCTGGTCGTAGCAGGCGTGCTCCTTGGCATTGGGGTAGATCCCGTGTTCTCTCTCGGCAGGATGGCGACCCGTGGGGGCGGGCTTCTGGTCGTTGCGGCGACCGCAGTGGTCGCCGGAGGCGTGCTCACGCCCGCGTTGCTCCCGTGGGTCCCCGGCAGGATGTTCTCGCTCAAAGGGGCGCTCGTGGGCGGCGCGTCGGCGGTTGCAGTCCTGACGGTCGCCGCGCGCTTGGGGATGCGGGTCGATGCGTGGCTGGCTGCCGCTGCCGTGCTGGCCGTGACCGCCGCGTCCTCATATGTGGCGATGAACTTCACGGGTTCGTCGACGTTCACCTCGCTTTCCGGGGTGCAGCACGAGATGCGGCGGGCGTTGCCCCTGCAGGCGGTTGCTGCCGCCGCGGCGCTGGTGAGCGCACTGGTGGGACTGGCGGTGTGAGACGATGGCGGCCCTGCGATACGTCGACGGCGTCGTGACGCTCGAGTACGACAGCGACAAGTGCACGGGTTGCGGCATGTGTGCGACGGTGTGCCCGCACGGGGTGTTCGAGATGCGCGGGGGGCGCGCCGCGATCGTCGACCGCGACGCGTGTATGGAGTGCGGAGCGTGCGTGCGCAACTGCGCGTGGGCGGCCCTCGAAGTCGAGGCCGGTGTGGGGTGCGCCGCAGGAATCGTCGCGGGCTGGTTCCGCGGCACTGAGCCGCGCTGCGGATAGATCCAGCGGGCAGTTGGACCGACAAGGCGAGTGGTACCGGTGAAGACGGACAGACAAGCTGAGAGGACGTCAACACGCATGAACGTGAAGATCCTGGGTGGCGGCTGCGCCAACTGCGACAAGCTCGAGAAGGTGACACGCGAGGCGGTCACCTCGCTCGGCATCGACGCCACGTTCGAGAAGATCACGGATTTCGGGGCGATCATGGCGTACGGCGTGATGACGACGCCTGCGCTAGTCGTTGACGAGCAGGTCAAGGTGGCCGGGCGCGTGCCTTCGGCAGCCGAAGTCGAGAAGCTGCTGACCAGCACGTCGGCCCCCGACGCCGACTGCGGCTGCGGCGGGTGCTGCTGCTAGGCGACCGCGCCGCCGCTGCCTAGCGCGCCCGCACCAGCTCCATCTCCACCGAGGGTTTCTCGGCCGGGCCCTGGGTCAGGGCGGGAGCGCGCTTCACGCCGGTCGCTCGCGACCCCAGCGCTTGGACCCCGATGGGCTCCACACCGACGGGCTGCGCGCCGGCGGACTCCACTCCGGTCCCGTAGACGCTAGCGGCCGTCACGTTCACGCGGTGGCCGGCGGCGTCGATGTCGTAGATGCTCGTGCCCAGCGCTCCCTCCACGGACGCGAGCACGCCGTCGGATATCGCGCCCGTCCCGCCGTAGGCCTCGAGCTCCATCACGAACGGTCCATGCACCGACAACTCGGACGCCACCTGAGCGTGAAGTGCGGTGCCCGGGGTGAGCAGCAGTCCCCCCAAGGAACGGCCGAGGGCCGCTCCGCCCGTCAGGGCGTCAGGGTACGTGGTGCCGGTGGCAAGCCCGATGAAGTCGAAGGAGCGTTCCCACACGCGAATCATCTCGACGGAGGTGCCGTACCGGTCGGCCCCGGCGATGCGCCCGTACAGCACCTCGTGTCCGTCCGCCGCTTCGACAAGGTCCATCAGGACGGGAATGCCGATGGCACCCTCGCCTCCGACGACCAGCACTGTCGCCATGCCGGGCACGTCGTGCAGCGTGATCTCGTGCCACGCGTTCTGCGAGGCGGGCGGGAGTGACTGCGGCTGCGTGAGCAGTATCGGACGCGCCTGGCTGTACGCGAAAGGCGAGGCGGACAGCGCGTCCGGGAACGCGTCTCCTCGGCAGACGAAGGGCGTGGGCACCTCGACGCCGGCGTCGATGTATGCCTGTACCACCTCGTGCACGATCATGGCCGAGGTGGCGTAGCGGTCGGCTCCGGCGATGCGCTCGACAGAGAGATTCATGCCCATGAGCGTGTTCTCCACGCCTTTCGAGACGGCGCCTTCGCCACCGACGATGATGGCGTTCAGGGCTCCGAGCGCCTGGATCTCGGCAATCACCTCAGCCGGAAGCGCATCGGGCCGTGTGAGCAGGATCGGGGCGGCGTTGATGCCCGCAAGCGGGGCGGCCGCAAGCGCGTCGGGGAAGTTCGCGCCGCTCGCGATGACAACCGTATCGGCGGACTCGAAGCTGTACGCGGAGATCGCGACAGCGGTCTGGTACCGGTCGAGGCCGCCGAGGCGCACGATGCGCTCGGCAACGAGCGTGTCGAGCTCGGGGAGATACATGTCGACCGTGACGGTGGTTTCGAGCGGGAGAGCGCCCACCGCCTGTTCCAGCGGGAAGCCGCGCCCGAACGTGGTGAGGTCTCTGTAGGTGCTGGTGAGGTCGGAGTATGCGAACACACAGTACCTGTCTGGAACGTGTATGAGGTAGGAGCCGTCGGCGTCGGTCGTGGCCTCGGCGAGCGGTGCGCCGGGGCTGCCCAACCATGCAGCCTTCGCGTCGAAGGCCTGCACCAGCACGCCCTCGAGCGGCTCTTCGGCCGATGAGTACACCGTGCCGATGATGTCGGCCTCCACCGCGAACGCCGGCACGGCCGACGCGACGATGAGAGCGACGGACACGACGACGGCAGCGATCGTGACATGGCGGCGCTGCATGGTGGTCCCCCTCACGTGTGGGCTGTCCGCGCCCCCCGGCGGCGGATGCGTGAATCGTAGCACGCTCGACCTCAGGTCCGGCCGCATCTCATACCACCGGCGGAGCAGCCGCGTACCAGCGGCGGACCCATGGAGGACGTGGAGATTACGTGGATTGACCGGCTCAACGGCGGTGCGGGGATACACTTTGCTGTAAGCGGAACGGACTCTTAGCCGCCACGCGTACCCCGTGAATGGAGGTCGAACGCCGTGGCCAACCCTCAGCGCATACTGCTCGTCGAGGACGAGAAAGCGATACGAGACGCCGTCAGCGCATACCTCGAGAAGGAAGGGTACTGGGTATCGGGTGCCGCCGATGGCGCGGAGGCTCTCGACTTGTTCGAGAAGAACCGCTTCGACCTGGTCGTTCTCGACCTCATGCTGCCGAAGATCTCGGGCGAAGACGTGTGCCGTGCGATCCGCGACTCGTCCGACGTGCCCATCATCATGCTCACCGCGAAAGGCGAGCTCGAAGACCGGGTGGCCGGGCTCGAGCTGGGCGCGGACGACTACCTCATCAAGCCCTTCTCCCCCCGCGAGCTCGTGGCCCGCGTGCGGGCGCTGCTGCGGCGCGCACACGTCGGCGAAGAGCCCCAGCGCGACCGCCTGGAGTTCGAGCAGCTCGAGATCGACGTCGCTGCCCACAAGGCCTTCCTCGAAGGCGAGGAGCTCGACCTCACCGCCAGCGAGTTCAAGCTGCTCACGACCCTGTCGCGCTATCCCGGGCGCGTGTACTCGCGCATGGAGCTCGTGGAAAAGGTCCTAGGCTACGACTTCGAGGGCTACGAGCGCACGATCGACAGCCACGTCAAGAACCTGCGCGCCAAGCTGCACGACGACCCCAAGGACCCGCGCTTCATCTACACCGTTCACGGCGTCGGCTACCGGTTCGAACCACCTGCCGAGGAGTCGTAGAGCGTATGGCCCCTGCCAGCGGAAGTCTCGGCCGGCGCCTGGCGCTGGTGTTCGCCGTCGTGGCGGCCCTGACCGCGGGACTCGTGGCGGTCATCTTGTCGATCACCTGGGCGAACCAGTTCGAGGTCTATGTCGAGGAGCAGTTGCAGAGCACCGCCGACGGCGCTTCACGCATCCTGTCTTCGGCATATCAGGAGCAGGGCGGGTGGACGCTCTCGGCGTTCGCGGAGATGCCGCGGTTCGGCGTCATGAGCGGACTTGCGGTGCAGGTGCTCACCCCCGAGGGGGAGCTCATGTACGACGACTCCTTCCACGGCAGCGTCATGGCGCAGCAGATGGGGGAGAACGTGCCTGAAGGGCTGGGCCGCGAGCCGGACGGACCAGTGGTGACCTCGCTCGTGACGGTGGACGAGGAGGTGGTCGGCATCGTGCGGGTGTGGTCGCTCTCTCCCCAGGGACTGCTCACCGAGAACGACGTCCGATTCCAGAGGGCGAGCTTCGTGGCGCTCGCGGTTGCGGCGTTCGCTGCTGTGGCGTTGGCGTCGGGCGCGGGCCTGGCCTTCGCCATGCAGCTCTCGCGGCCCATCGACCACATCACTCAGACTGCGGTGGCCCTGCGCGCGGGCGACCGTGAGGCTCGGACGGGGCTTTCGGGCGAGGACTCGATCGGGATGCTCGGAAGGACGTTCGACGAGATGGCGGATTCGATCGAAGCCGACCGGGAGATGGAACGCCGGCTCACCGCTGACGTCGCGCACGAGCTCCGCACGCCGCTCCAGGCGATCCAGGCCACCGTCGAGGCGATGCAGGACGGCGTCCTGCCCGCGGACGAGGAGCGTTTGGGAACGGTTCGCGACGAGACCAGGCGTCTCGCTCGCCTCGCGGACGGCATCCTCGAGCTCACGCGGCTGGAGCGCGGTTCGGTGGAGATGGAACGCCGCGCGGTCGACGTCGCCGAGGTCGTGAGCACCGCTATCGACTCCCACCGGGTGCTCATCGAGTCGGCTGGGCTCACGCTTAGCCAGGACATCCAGCCCGGCTTGATAGTGATGGGGGACCGCGACCGCCTCACGCAGGCGGTGGGCAACCTCATCGCCAATGCGGCGCGGTACACGCCTCAGGGGGGTCTCGTCACCGTGCAGCTTCGCCGCGACGGCACGGAGGCGATGGTCGAGGTGTCCGACACCGGCATCGGCATCGCCGAGGAGAACCTGGACAAGGTGTTCCGGCGTTTCTGGCGCGCGGACGACGCGCGCGACCGCGCGAGCGGCGGCCTGGGCATCGGCCTGGCGGTCGTGCGGGAGATCGCGGAGCGGCATGGCGGATTCGTCCGCGCGGCCCGGCGCGAGGGCGGAGGCAGCGTCTTCGGGATGCGATTGCCGCTGGCATAGGGCGTGGATTCTACCGTGGGGCGGGTATACACCGTGGTGACCCCTTCTCACCGGGGCGCACACGTGAGGAAAAGGCCCGCCGCCCGGCGGGCCTTTCCCGCATAGAGACGAAGGGCGATCGGATGATCTTCGGCATGAATGTGACATCGTCGTACCTGGCGTGGGCGGGCATCGCCACGCTCGTCCTTCTCACTCTCCAGATTGTCGTGGGCATGCGATGGATAGCTTTCAAAGGCCGGACACACCGGCTCGTGCACAAGTGGCTGGGCTGGGTTCTGTACGCGGTCGCCGTCATGCACGCGGTTCCTGCGCTCGTGAGGTACTTCGGCTGGCGGGTCTTCGGTTGACTCGAGGCCCTACACCCCGCACACGCGTTCCCGTACAATGACCGCGTGACGGGGCGTCCCCGCAGCAGCAAGACATCCTTCGGGCGCCCGCATCCCGCAGCGACCACTCCGAGAGGAGCTTCCCGCTCATGCCCCAGCCGCAGGATCTCAGGCCCGACACGCGGGGCAAGGTCCGCGACATCTACGACCTCGGCGACGATCGCCTCATGCTCGTGGCCTCGGACAGGATCAGCGCGTTCGACGTCGTGCTCGACCAGCCCATCCCCTTCAAGGGGGAGGTGCTCACCAAGCTGTCGCTGTTCTGGTTCGACCTGCTTTCCAACATCGTTCCCAACCACTTTCTGACGGCCGACATCGCCGACCTGCCCGAGCGGTTCGCGCCGCACGCCGACTGGCTCGCGGGACGCTTCATGATCGTGCGCAAGGCGCGCGTGTTCCCTGTTGAGTGCATCGTGCGGGGCTATCTGGCCGGCTCCGGTTGGAATGAGTACCGACGCACAGGTACCGTGTGCGGCCTGCCGCTGGGAGGCCACCTGCGCGAGTCGGATCGGCTCGCCCAGCCATGCTTCACGCCTTCAACCAAGGCCGAGATCGGCGAGCACGACATGAACATCACCTTCGAGGAGACCGTGGAGCTCGTCGGCACGGAGGTCGCAGAGACGCTCGACCGCACATCCGTCGCGCTCTACGAGCGGGCGCGTGACCACGCGGCCGAACGCGGCATCATCATCGCCGACACCAAGTTCGAGTTCGGTGAGATCGACGGCGAGGTCACGCTGGTCGACGAGGTGCTCACCCCCGACTCGTCGCGCTTCTGGCCGGCAGACGAGTACGAACCCGGCCGAGGACAAGCGAGTTTCGACAAGCAGTACGTGCGTGACTGGCTCGAAGCCAGCGGCTGGGACAAGACGCCGCCCCCGCCGACGCTACCCGACGAGATCGTCGCGGGAACGTCGAAACGCTACATCGAGGCGTACGAGAAGATCACGGGTCGCACGTTCGAGCCCGAGAGAGGCGAGTGACGCATGACGCGACGCGGGGTGCAGAATCCCCGGTACCGCAAGGACGACCTTGGCAAGACACGCAAGAGCGCCGCGAGCGCCAAGCCCAAGCGCGTGGCGGGCGAGAAACCTTCGGGCCGCGGCTCCTCGGCAGGTTCGAAAGGCGCGAGCGAGCCGGTCAGGGGATGGCGGCGGTTCTTCCAGCCCCTGCCCACGCCGGACACGCCGGAGTTCAAGCGCTGGCGCAAGATATGGGGCGGGTTCTTCGTGGCGGGCGTCGTCTTCACGGCGTTCTCGCTGTACCAGTGGCAAACGCAGGTCGGCACGTATTCGCTGATGGCAGCTTACGCGTGCTTGTTCAGCGCGATCTTCATAGACATCACGAAGATCCGGCGCATGCGCAGGGAGTGGGCTGACCAGGAAAGCGGCAAGAGGGGGGACGCGTAGGTCATGGGGCGCTACGAGATCTTCGTGACGTACAAAAAGGGCATCTTCGACCCGCCCGGGGCCACGGCGGAGCGTGCGCTGCGAAACCTGGGCTACGAGGGCGTACGAAGCGTGCAGATCGGCAAGTACATCCGGCTCGAGGCCGACGCCGACGAGGCCGCGGTCCGCGAGATGTGCGACAGGCTTCTCGCCAACCCGGTGATCGAGGACTACCGCATCGAAGCTGTCCCCGACTCCGCCGGCTCCGGCGAGGGCGGCGACGGTAGCGGCGAGTCACGACCTGCCGAGGAGGCGTAGCGCGATGCGGTTCGGTGTTGTCGTCTTTCCCGGCTCCAACTGCGAGCAGGACGTGGTGCACGCTGCGCGGCTGCTCGGTTTCGAAGCGGATTACGTGTGGCACGGGGACACTTCGCTCGAGGGATTCGACGCCGTCGTTCTGCCCGGCGGGTTCTCCTACGGCGACTACATCCGCTGCGGCGCGGTCGCGCGGTTCTCGCCCGTGATGGGCGAGGTCATGCGCTTCGCCGAGCGCGGCGGGCCGGTCATCGGCATCTGCAACGGGTTCCAGATCCTGTGCGAAGCGCACATGCTGCCCGGGGCGCTGCTGCGCAACCGCGGGCTCAAGTTCATCTGCCGCGAGGTGCCGTTGCGAGTCGAAGGATCCGTTTGCCAGTGGATCGACCTGCCCGAGGGCACAATCCTGCGGATACCCATCAACCACAACGAGGGCAACTACGTCTGCGACCGCGAGACGCTGGCCCGCCTCGAGGCCGGCGGGCAGATCGCTCTGCGCTACTGCGAGCCGGACGGCTCGCGCGCGCCCGGTGGATCCGCACCCAATGGTGCCACCGACGACATCGCCGGGATCTGCAACGAGCGCGGGAACGTCTTCGGCCTGATGCCGCACCCTGAGCGGGTGTGCGACCCGACGGTCGGCGGGACCGACGGCCAGGCGATCTTCAAGGCCGTCGCGCGCCGCGTGGCCGAGGTCGCGAGGTAGGGCGCGGGCAGCTTCGGCGGCCGGTCGCCCCGGCTTGACGAGCGCGCCGACTCTCGCTCATACTGACAGTATGAACGCCGGTATGAGTCGGAGCGCCAGATGACCGCCCGAGTCACGATATCCCTGCCCGATGAACTGCTGGAACGGCTCGATGTCGACGCCGCCGAAGCCGGCGTGTCCCGCAGCGAGATCGTGCAGGAGTCGCTCGCGTCGTACCTGGGCAAGTCTGCCGAGGAGCGGGCAAGCGAAGCGCGCCGCCGCCGGATGCTCGACGCGCTCGAGGGCATGCGGACCATGCAGGAACGGTATCCGATACGCGACAATCGACCGACGCTTGAGATCCTGCGCGAAGTGCGAGAGACGCACGACAGCGCACCGCTTCGGGGCACGGAAGCGGCAGATGACGAGTGAACCTGAGACGTATGTTCTCGACGCATCCGTAGGCGTCAAGTGGTTCAAGCGCGAGGCGGGTTCCGAGACCGCCCGGATTCTCTACGAGCGGTCGGCGGCCGGGGAGGTACGTCTTGCCGTCCCCGTGCACTTCGTTCATGAGGTGCTGGCGATCGTCCAAAGGGAACTCGGAGCATCCGCGATCGTCGAGGGCTGGGGGCATCTGCAGGCCTCCGGGATCAGGGTCCTCCCCCTCACCGACGAGGTGGTGGCGGAGGCTGCGAACCAGTGTGGCGTGCTCGGGTGCTCCTTCTACGACTCTCTTGCGCCCGCATGTGCCGCTCTCCTGGGCGCGACACTTGCCAGCGCAGATTCTCGAGCCCACGCGGCGTTCCCAGGAGCGTTCATTGTCAGCTAGCAGGGCCCGCGTGCGCTGCATGATTTCGGCTACAATCGCACCGATAGCCGCCACAGCTCCGGGGAGCCGCTACGTATGCCTGATTCCTCCGCGACCGACTCGTCGCCCGTCGCCGACCTCAAGCCCGAACTCGCACCCCAACTGGCCGAAGACCTCGGCCTCAAGCTCGACGAGTACGAGCACATCGTCGAGATCCTCGGCAGGGTGCCGACGGTGTGCGAGCTGTACATGTACTCGCTCATGTGGTCGGAACACTGCAGCTACAAGCACTCGCGCAAAGCGCTGCGCATGTTCCCCACCGAGGGCGAGCACGTGCTTCAGGGCCCGGGCGAGAACGCTGGTGTGATCTCGGTTGGAGATGGGTGGGCGGTCGCCTTCAAGATGGAGTCGCACAACCATCCCAGCGCGATTGAGCCCTACCAGGGCGCGGCGACCGGCGTGGGCGGCATCATCCGCGACATCTTCACGATGGGCGCGCGGCCGATCGCGTCGCTCGACTCGCTCCGCTTCGGAACGCTCGACAAGGCGCGCCAGCGCTACCTGTTCGAGGGCTCGGTGGCAGGCATCGGCGGGTACGGCAACTGCCTGGGTGTGCCCACGGTGGGCGGCGAGGTGTACTTCGAGGAGGCGTATGAGGGGAACTGCCTGATAAACGCGATGGCCATCGGCCTGATGCGTGAAGAGAACCTGACACGTGCTGTTGCGGCCGGGCCGGGCAACTTGCTGCTGCTCATCGGCTCGACCACGGGGCGGGACGGCATCGGCGGCGCCTCGACGCTGGCCTCCCAGGAGTTCGACGAGAAGGCCGAGGAGAAGCGCCCGAGCGTGCAGGTCGGCGACCCGTTCGAGGAGAAGCTGCTGATCGAGGCGTGCCTGGAGCTACTCGACAGCAAGCTGCTCGTGGGCTTGGGCGACCTCGGCGCGGCGGGACTGACGTCGAGCGCGAGCGAGATGGCGTCGCGCGGCGGGGTCGGTCTCGACATCGAGGTCACCAAGGTGCCGCAACGCGAGGAGAACATGCAGGCATTCGAGATCATGGTCTCGGAGTCCCAGGAGCGCATGCTCGCGGTCGTCACACCGGAGAACCTCGACGCCGCACACGAGGTCTGTGAGCGGTGGGGCCTGCGCTCGACCGTCATCGGCAAGGTCACCGACACGGGACGCTTCATCGTGCGCCAGGACGGCGCGATCGTCGGCGACATGCCGGCGGCGACGCTCGCGCACGACGCGCCGATCTACGACCCCGACATGCAGCGCCCGGCGTACCTCGACGAGCTCCAGGCGTTCGACCCCGCGACCCTCACGCATCCGGAGAGCGTCGCGGAGCTCACGCAAACACTGCTGAACCTCCTGGGCAGTCCGAACATCTGCTCGCGGCACTGGATCTGGGAGCAATACGACCACCAGGTGATGGTGAACACGGCGGTGCTGCCCGGCGGCGACGCGGCAGTGCTGCGCATCGGCGACACTGGCCGTGGTGAGACGACCGGCCGAGGAATCGCGACGTCCAGCGACTGCAACGGCCGCTACTGCTACCTGGACCCGTACACGGGCGCGCAGATCGCGCTCGCCGAGGCCGCCCGCAACGTCGCATGCGTGGGCGGCGAGCCCGCTGCAATCACCGACTGCCTGAACTTCGGTAACCCCGAGAAGCCCGAGGTGTTCTGGACGTTTCACGAGTCGATCCGGGGCATGGCCGATGCGTGCAAGGCGTGGGGCATCCCGGTCATCAGCGGAAACGTGAGCTTCTACAACGAGAGCTTCGGCCAGGCGATATACCCCACGCCGACCGTGGGGCTCGTCGGGCTGGTGGAGGACGTGGGGCAGGTCGCGACCGTCGGTTTCAAGGACGAAGGCGACGTGATCGTGCTCGTGGGGGAGACCGCCGACGAGCTCGGCGGCAGCGAGTACCTGGCAGCCGTGCACCACAAGATTGCAGGCGCGCCTCCCGCGCTCGACCTCGATCTCGAGCGCGACGTGCAGGCCGCCGTCCGCGAAGCCGTGCGCGAAGGACTCGTCAAGTCGGCGCATGACTGCTCGGAGGGCGGCGCGGCCGTGGCGCTCGCCGAGTGCGCGATCGCGGGCGACGTCGGCTGCATGGCCGCCCTTGACGACGGCCTCACCGGCGTGTCGTCGCTTTTCAGCGAGACGCAGAGTCGCGTCGTGCTCACGTGCGCCGAGGGTGACATCGATGCGCTCCTCGACATGCTCGACCGGCACGACGTTCCGTGGTCTGTCATCGGCACCGTGGGGGGCGCGCGCTTCCACATCGAGGACAAGGTCGACATCGACCTCGAGATTATGGGCGCGATCTACTTCCAGCGCCTGGAACAGCTCGTGAGCGGCGAGCTGCAGGCCGAGGAGCTGCACGAAGGGTGACCCCGGGGCAGGTGTGACCCAGCCTGCCACCTGGGCCAGGCGCTACAATCTGAGCATGGACATCATCACCGGACTCGGCCTTGCGGTCCCCGCGGGGCTGAACGCTTACATCCCGCTTCTCACGGTGGCCGTGGCGCAGCGCCTCGGGTGGATTCGCCTGGAGGAGCCGTATGCGCTGCTCGGCGAGTGGTGGGCGATCGCGCTCGTAGCGGTGCTCCTGGTCGTGGAGATAGTGGCCGACAAGATCCCAGCTGTGGACTCGGTGAACGACGCCGCGCAGACGATCGTGCGTCCCGCCGCGGGCGGCATCCTGTTCGCGGCAGCGGCGGCGGGGAACGACTGGGTGCACCCCGTCGTCTTCATCGTGGTCGGGGTGTTACTCGCCGGAGGCGTGCACGCGGCCAAGTCGACTGCGCGTCCGGCCGTCAACGTCGCCACCGCCGGCGCTGGCGGACCCGTCGTGAGCGTTGCCGAAGACGTGGCGTCGTTCGCTATGGCGCTGCTGGCCGTCGTCGCGCCGATCCTGGCCGTGGTGCTGCTCGTGGCACTGGCGGTGCTGTTCCTGCGATGGAGGCGCACGCGCCTGGCGCGCGTGCAAGCGTGACGCCTCTCCCGGGCATCCGTGATATGCTACGCGCGTCATGCAGCCGCTCGAATCGCGCTGAAGAGAGGCATGTCGAACGTATGACCGGCGTTGCCCGCGGGCCGTACCGGCCCGAACCCCCTGATCGTCCGGAAGAAGCGTGCGGCGTCATCGCCGTGCACGCACCCGGGGAAGACGTTGCACGGCTCGTGTACTTCGGGCTGCACGCGCTGCAGCACCGGGGTCAGGAGTCTGCCGGCATCGCGGTCGGTGACGGCGAGACGGTCACAGTGATCAAGAACCTTGGACTGGTGTCGAAGGTCTTCAGGGAGTCCGACCTCGATTCGCTGACGGGGGACGTGGCAATCGGGCACACGCGGTACTCGACGACCGGCTCGTCCACGAGCTGGGAGAACGCCCAGCCCCACCTATCCGCGATCGGCTACCAGGTCATTGCTCTGGCGCACAACGGGAATCTGGTGAACACCGCCGAGCTGCGCGACCAGCTCAAGGGCAACGGCGTACGGTTCCGCTCGACGACCGATTCCGAGGTCATCGCCACTCTCGTGGGCCACTTCACGCAGATACACGGCTCGATCCGCGCGGGCATGCGCGAGGCGATGAAACTCATCCGCGGGGCGTACGCGTCGGTGCTCCTGACCGAAGACGCCGTGTACGCCTTGCGTGACCCATACGGGATACGCCCGCTCGTCTTGGGCAAGCTCGATGACGTGGGGTGGGTCGTGAGTTCGGAAACGTGCGGGCTCGACATCATCGGGGCCGAGTACGTCCGCGACATAGAACCGGGGGAGACGATCAAGATCTCGGCGGCCGGCGTGGAGAGCGAGCAGGCCGTACCCAAGCAGAAGCCGTCGTTGTGCATGTTCGAGTTCGTGTACTTCGCGCGGCCGGACAGCGTGCTGTACGACTGCACGCTGTACGAGGCAAGGCGGCGCATGGGCGCTTCGCTGGCGCGCGAGGCCCCGGCGGAGGCAGACCTCGTGATCGGCGTGCCCGACTCGGGCCTGCCGTCCGCGGTCGGCTACGCGCAGGAATCCGGCATCCCATACGGCGAGGGCCTCGTGAAGAACCGCTACATCGGCCGCACGTTCATCTCGCCCACGCAGTACCTGCGCCAGCAGGGCATCCGTCTCAAGCTCAACCCCTTGCGCCACGCGATTGCCGGCAAGCGCCTCGTGGTCACCGACGACTCCATCGTGCGCGGCAACACCTCCCGCAAGCTGGTGCAGCTTCTGCGCGACGCGGGCGCGGCCGAGGTGCACATGCGCATCACGTCGCCGCCGGTGGCATGGCCGTGTTTCTTCGGCATCGATACGGATACGCAGGAGCAGCTGATCGCGGCAACGCACACGGTCGAGGAGGTGCGCGACTTCATCGGCGCCGATTCGCTCGCGTACCTGTCGCAAGAGGCGATGATCGAGGCGACCGGCCGCTCGGGCAGCGAGTTCTGCATGGCATGCTTCGACGGCGAGTACCCGATCGAGATCCCCGACTCCGTGCGACGAGGCAAGCTGTCGCTGGAGTCCTGCGGCTAGCGGCCGCGGCGGATTCAGCGAATGGCCGAAGAAACCGCCCGCGCCCTCGAAGCGGGCCTGCGGCTCGCAGCGCAATTCAACCCCGTGGCGGCGTTCGCGGGCGCTCTGGTCGCGGCTATGCTCGCGGGACACCGCGACGCCGACCGCTCCCACTCCCTGTGGGCCGTCGGCGTGCTGCTGGGCGCGTGGCTGGTCGGCGACGGCGCGCGCGTGCTCGCGCGAGCGCGTGATGTGTTCGACGGCGCGGCCGGTCTCGCGACGCCGGCGGTTGCGAGTGCGATGACGGCAGGGTCTGCCGCGTTCGTCGGAGCCGACTACCTGGCGCTTGCGGTATGGGCCCTCGGCGGACTGGCCCTCGGGTACGCGTTCCCGGCGTGGGCGGGCGCGTTCGTGGGACGGCGCGTGACGCGCGGCACCGGTTGGCTCGCCGCTGGAGCGGTGGCCGCCGCGGTCTCGGTAGCGGTCGCGGGCATCGCGGCGGGCATGGCACACTAGGGCGGGCCCACGACGGGCACATACGGGGTAGCACGCTCGGAGCGCGCGTCAGGTGCGCGCGCATGGGAGGACCCATGGCCGAAGACGACACGACACGCCGCACGACCTACCGCGACGCGGGGGTGGACACCGGGGAGGGCGCTCGCGCGGTCGACGCGATCCGCGAGGCGGTGCGCTCCACGTATCGCGCCGAGGTCATCGGCGACATCGGCGGTTTCGGCGGGCTGTTCAGCGCCGCCGCGCTCAAGGAGATGGAGGACCCGGTCCTGGTGAGCGGCACCGACGGTGTGGGCACCAAACTCAAGGTCGCGCAGCTGCTCGACCGTCACGACACCGTCGGCATCGACCTCGTGGCGATGTGCGCGAACGACATCTTGGCGAGTGGCGCCGAGCCGCTGTTCTTTCTCGACTACATCGCTATCGGCAAGCTCGACTCCGCGCGGGTCGAGGCCATCGTGGGCGGGATCGCCGAGGGCTGCCGTCAGGCGGGCTGCGCGCTCGTGGGCGGCGAGATGGCCGAGCACCCGGGCGTGATGGACCCCGACGACTACGACCTTTCCGGTTTCTGCGTGGGCGCTGTGGACCGGCGCAACATCGTCGACGGTTCGACCGTCGCGTCAGGCGACGTCGTTCTCGGCCTGGGCTCGAGCGGGCTCCACTCAAACGGCTACTCGCTCGTACGACGCGTGCTGGTCGAGGGCCATGAGGCCGAGCTCGACCTGCCGCGAACCGACTTCGGCGGGGCTACGCTCGGCGACGTGCTGCTCGCGCCCACGCGCATCTACGTACAGGCAGTGCTCGCCGTGCAGCGCGAGGACTTGCCGGTGAAGGCGATGGCGCACATCACCGGCGGCGGCATCACCGAGAACCTCGACCGCGTGCTGCCGGATGACTGCGACGCGCGCGTCGTGCCCGGGGCATGGAAGCAGCCGAGAATCTTCGGCCTGGTCGCGGATGCTGCATCGCTCGACGATGCGGAGATGCTTCGCACGTTCAACATGGGGATCGGCTTCGCTCTCGTGGTGGACGCCAAGCGGGCCGCGGACGTGGCCGCCGCGCTGCGGGCGGCGGGCGAGAGCGTGTATGAGATCGGCGAGATCGTTCCTGGAAGCGGGGGTGTCGTCTATGGCTGAGAAGGTGACCGGGAAGCGCTGGGTCGACGGCGGGCCGATGCGCCTGGGGGTGCTCATCTCCGGGAGCGGCACCAACCTGCAAGCCATAATCGACGCGGCCGAGGAGGGGCGGCTCAACGCCGATGTCGTGGTGGTGATCAGCAACCACCACGACGCGTACGGTCTGGTGCGGGCCGAGAAGGCCGGGATCGCCGGCGAGTTCGTCGACCGGGCCGAGTACACCACGTTCAGGGCGTACAACGCGCGCATCCTCGAGATCCTGCTGGAGCACGAGGTCGATGCCGTTGCGATGGCGGGTTACATGAGGCTGCTCGGCAGCGAAGTCCTCGACGCCTTCCCGGACCGCGTTCTGAACATCCATCCGGCTCTGCTGCCGAGCTTTCCCGGACCGTCGGGCATCCGCGATGCGTGGGACTACGGCGTCAAGGTCACGGGCGTGACCGTGCACTTCGCCAACGAGCAGTTCGACGACGGGCCGATAGCCGCCCAGGAGGCAGTGCGCATCGAGGAGGACGACACGATCGAATCTCTCGAGGCGAAGATCCACGAGGTGGAGCACAGAATCTACCCCATGGCCCTGCAGTGGCTCGCGCAGGGCCGCATCGCGATCGAAGACGGCAAGGCACGCATCCTGCCGTTCGCCGAGCTGCCCGGGCGGTGAGGACGGCCGCAGAGGTACGCGGGCGGTAAGAAACCGGTAAGACCCTTTCGTCACAATCGGCTTGCACAAGCGTTGCGGGCGCACGTTGCGCTTCGGACGCACCGCGTGCCACACGCGCACGCATCGCGCACATGGCGCATGGCGTGTCGACCGCCGACGGACTGAGGGGATGCCGAGATGGACTGGGACGCCTTGGTGGTGCAGGGGCTCGCGTGCCGTCGGGAGGGCGCACGGCGCGAGGCGGAGGCGTCCGTCCGCGCCGCCTGGTCGGCGATCGTTGCCTCCCGCGCCGCTTACCTGCGCGAAGACTGGGACCGCGTGCGCGAGTCGATCCGCGAGGCCATGGAGCACGCGACGCGGGCGCTGGCGGCCTCCGAGGGCTTCGCGCTCACGGCCGATTGTGACATCGTGCTGTCGTGCGAGATCGGCCACAGAGTCTTCGGCGAGATCGCGGAACCCGCGCTCAGGAAGGTGGGCCACAGCAGGACGGCGATTCCCGCGCACGTGAACGACCTGGAGCCCTACCTCACGCGATTGTCGAACAGCATCATGGCGTCGTGTGAATACCTCGCGCTCGTCGAGAGCTACATGGCGCTCTGAGAGAGCCGGCGGGGCGTTGCTGCTCACCCGTGCGCCTGACGCGACGTCGCGGCCGTCGCGCGGCCGATCAGCGCCGGTTCCCGCTCAGCCCGATGATGCTATATTCGACTCGGCTGTGCGGGGCCTACGCTGAGGGAGAGGAATCCATGGGTGATGTGAAGATCGCTCGAGCGCTCGTGTCCGTCACTGACAAGACCGGGATCGTGGAGTTCGCGAGGACACTTGCCGAGGAATTCGGCGTCGAGATCGTGTCCACCGGCGGCACGGCGAAGGTGCTCAGCGAGGCCGGAGTCCCCGTGCGTCCCATCGACGACCTCACGGGATTCCCCGAGATGATGGACGGCCGCGTCAAGACCTTGCACCCCAAGGTGCACGGCGGGCTGCTCGCGCGCCGCGACGACCCTTCACACATGGCCGCCGCCGAGGAGCACGGCATCGGCATGATCGATATGGTGGTCGTGAACCTCTACGCGTTCGAGAAGACGGTCGCGAAACCCGAGGTCACCGAGGAAGAGGCGATCGAGAACATCGATATCGGCGGCCCCAGCATGCTGCGCTCAGCGGCCAAGAACTTCGCCTCCGTGGCTGTCGTCACCGATCCGGCGAGCTATGACGCCATCATCGAGGAGATGCGGGAGCACGACGGCGCCACCCTGCTCGAGACGCGGCGCACGCTCGCGACCGAGGTCTTCCGCCTGACGTCCGTCTACGACAGCGCCATCTGGATGTACCTGACCGAGTACAAGAAGACACCCTTTCCCGAGGAGGTACGGTTCCGCCTGGAGAAGGTGCAGGACTTGCGCTACGGCGAGAACCCGCACCAGGAGGCGGCCTTCTACCGCTCCATCGACGCTCCCGAGCACACCCTCGCGCGCGCCATGCAGGTACAGGGAAAGGAGCTCTCGTACAACAACATCCTCGACACCGACGCCGCGTGGTCGGCCGTGCGCGAGTTCACCGAAGGCCCGGCGTGCGTGATCGTGAAGCACGCCAACCCATGCGGCACCGCGATCGCCGACGACATCGTCACCGCGTACGAGCGCGCCCACGAGGGAGACCCGGTCTCCGCGTTCGGCGGAGTGATGGCTTTCAACCGCAAGGTCCCCGGCGAGCTCATCGAAGCGGTCTACGCCAACGAGCAGTTCGTCGAGGTGATGATCGCCCCCGGCTACGAGCCCCAAGCCCTCGAGCTGCTGGCCGACAAGCCGAACGTGCGCGTCCTCGACACCGGCGGGATGCGCCAAGGTGACCGCCAGACCGAGTCACGCGCGGTCGAGGGCGGCATGCTCGTACAGACTTCCGATTCCGTGTCCGAGGACCCCGAAGGGTTCACCGTGGCGACCAAGCGCGAGCCTACCACCAGCGAGCGGGAGCAGCTGCTGTTCGCCTGGAGAGTCGCGAAGTCCGTAAGATCGAACGCCATCCTTCTCGCCAAGGACTTCATGAGCGTGGGAGTCGGCGCCGGTCAGATGAGTCGCGTTGACTCGGCCAAGATAGCCGTGGAGAAGGCCGGGGAACGCGCCAAGGGAGCGGTGGCGGCCTCCGACGCGTTCATGCCCTTCCCCGACGCGCTGGAGGTGTGCGCCAAGGCGGGAGTGACGGCAGTGATCCAGCCGGGCGGGTCGGTACGCGACGAAGAGGTCATCGCGCTCGCCGACGAGTACGGCATCGCGATGCTCTTCACGGGACACAGGCACTTCCGGCACTAGCGCCGACTCCGCGGCACCGGCAGTCGCCAGACATCGAAGCAGGTCATGATGCTCGCGCAGGCACTTCGCGAGACCATTCGCGTACAGGACCGACGCGTGCCGCTGCTCGAGCACCACCTCGAGCGGCTGCGTGCCGGTGGCTGCGATTCCGACGCGCTCCGCGAGGCCGCCGTACTCGTGACCGGCATGGCGGCGCGATGGCCCCATGCGTACGGCCGGATGACGCTTCAGGTTGAACGCGACATGCGCCTGCACGCCGAAGTCTCTGACCTCCCGTCCTCGATCGCGGTCGAAGGCGGTCCGGTGGTCGCGCTTGTCGAGACCGACATCCCCTCGCTCCCTCCGGGTGCCGCGAAGCCCGCCGACCGCGAGTTCTGGGACAGGGCGCTGGCGGCGGCTCAGGCAATGGGCGGTCATGTCGCGCTGATGGTGGACCACTCCGGCCGTCTGATCGACGGGTCGCAGGCTACGGTGTGGCTCGTGGTCGGCGACGGAGACGGCGGGGCCGCGGACCCTCGGCTGCTCACGCCGCCGTCGCCGCCGGCTCTCGCGGGCGTGTCGCGGGCGGTGGTGCTCGGTCGCCTGGCCCACGAGATCGGTGTCCCGGCCGCCGAAGCCGAGCTCACGGTGGCCGACTACGAATCGGCCGAAGAGGTCGTGCTCACGACCGCGGTTGCAGGCGCCGTGGCGGCACGCGCCCGCGGTGGTGATGTCTCGCGCGCCCTGGGTGCGGCCTTCGAGCGGGCGTTCGGCGTGGCGGGCGAGGAATAGCGGCCCCTGATATCATGGTCGTCACCGCGACCCCCGCCGGGGTCCGGCGAACCGCCGCATGTCAGCCGCTCCGACGGCACCCAGCGGCACGCATTCGCGTCGCCGAAGGAGTGCCCGTTGAACCACAGCGAACCACTCGTCCCGCTGAGACTCCCCGTCGCTGTGCCCGCAGCCACCGCGGCGGAGATTGCCCGAGGTGTGCGCCGCCGGTACCCGGACGCGGACCTGCTGGTTCTCGCGCCCTCTGATTCAACGGGCTGGTTCGCCGGGACCCACATCGTCGCCTGGGCGGATCCCGGCGAGGCGCTTGGGCCGTGCACTCTCGCATCGGCCGCGCGCGAGCTGGAGGCCGCGGAGTCCGGTCGTGCCCCCGTTCTGACCGCGGTAGTGCTGTCGTACGAAGGGGAGGCGCAGACGCGCGTGTTCCGCGCGGGGCTCACGCTCACCGCCGAGGGGTGGCGTCCGTGGGGCCATGCGCAAGGCGATGATCTCGGCGCAATCACCCGTGACCCCTTCCTCCCGCCGACGCCGCTCCTCCTGGAGCCCACTGCGGAGATGAGCGGCACCGAGTTCGTGGCCGCCGTCGAGTTCACTCGAGAGCAGATCGCCGCGGGCAACGTGTATGTCGCCAACATCACCTATCGCATCAGAGGGTCTCGCTCGCTTCCCCCACTCGACGCGTTCGTTGCGCTCACCACCCACACGGCCGCACCTATGTCGGCCCTTCTGATCGCCGGCGACAGGGCGCTGGTGTCCGCCTCGCCCGAACGGTTCCTCGGCATAACGGAAGGACCGGATGGATCGCGCGTCGCCGAGATCTGGCCGATAAAGGGCACGCGGCCCCGGGGGACGGACTCGCGTTCGGATGCCCGGCTGGCGCGGGAGCTGTCCCGGGACGACAAGGAGCGCGCGGAACACGTCATGATCGTCGATCTCGAGCGAAACGACCTGGGGCGGGTATGCGTGGCCGGGTCGGTGTCCGTGGAGCCCCTCGCCCGCGTGTTCCAGACGCCGTATTGCCACCAGATGGTCTCGTGCGTGCGTGGGGTCCTCGTGCCGGGTGTGCCGTCCCACGAAGTCTTCGCGGCGTGTTTCCCGTGCGGGTCGGTGACGGGCGCGCCGAAGGTGGCCGCGATGCGCCACATCGAGCGCACGGAGGTCTCTCCGAGGGACGCATACTGCGGCACGCTCGCTGTCGCCGCTCCCGGCGCGGTCGACTCGTCCGTGCTCATCAGGACGCTCGAGGTCCGCGGGGACGAGGCGGCTTGGGGCGTGGGCGGCGGCATCACGTACGACTCGGACCCGGATGCCGAGTGGGAGGAGACGTTGCTCAAGGCGTCGCCGGCGCTGGGGAGGCAGGGGCGCAACGGGACTCGGGCGCACGCGGGGCCGTCGCACGCGGGATAGGCGCGCGCGGGATAGGCGCGCGCGGGCGGCGCTACGCGCCCACGTTCTCCTCGGCGGGGGCGGTAGGCTGCGAGAGGTGGACCGTGCGCTGCGGGAAGGGAATCACGATGCCTTCTTCGACGAACCGCCTGTGGAGTTCCTTGATGAACGCGTGGCGCACGGGGAAGTGGTCGGCGATGGTTTCGGCGCGCAGCGAGATCGTGAGCGTGATCGCGGAGTCGCCGAAGTCAGTGAAGCGGAAGAGGGGCTCGTAATCGGGAAGCGCGCCCGGGACCTCGCGCTGTACCCACCGGGCCACATCGAGGACCACACGCTCGACCTGCTCCAGATCGCTGTCGTATGACACGCCGAAGTCGAACCAGATCACGTGTTGCTCGTCGGTGGTCGTGAAGTTGGTGACCCGGGACTTGCCGATGATCGCGTTCGGCACGATCACGAGGTCGTTGCTGAACAGCTTGATCGTCGTGTTGCGCCAGGAGACGTCCTCGACCCAGCCCCGCTCGCCGCTTTCGAGTTCGACGAAGTCGCCGGGCTGGATCTGGCGACTCACGAGAATCTGGATGCCGGAGAAGAGGTTCTCCAGCGTGGACTGCAGGGCCAGGCCGATCGCCAGGCCGCCTACGCCGAGAGCCGTGATGAGCGGCGTGATGGAGACTCCGAACGAGGCCAGCAGGACCAGGGCGCCCAGCACCCAGACCAAGCCCCGGGCGAGGTTCACGAAGATCGTCGTGGACGGCAGCCGCGCATCTTCGCGCTCCGTGTAGGCGCGTATCAGCCGGCCGGCCACGCGTGCGGCGAACGCCGTGGCGATCACGATCATGAGCGCGTCTGCGCCCTCCCGCACGTACTCCTCGGCGGTCCCGCCGAGATCGACCAGGGGCAGCGCGAGACGAATGCCGAGCACCGCCGCTATCGCCGTGGGGAGTCCGTGTAGCGCGTGCGCGAGCGCGTCGCCCGCTGCCCAGCGGTTCCTGAGCGCCTTGCCGGCCACGACTCGGAACACGATCGCGTCGATAACGACGCCCACCAGCAACGTGCCCAGGAACAACCCTGCCGCGGAACCATACGTGTCCACGAGATTCACGCGCTAACCTCCTCGTTGTACGGATCTTACGTCGGCCATGTGAGTGCAGCTTGGCGACCCTAGTTGAGCACCTCGTCGAAGAGCGCCAGGTAGTGGCCGAGCAGGCGCGTGATGAGGAAGTGCTCGCGCACGTGCTCCTTGCCATTGCGTGCGAGTTCTTCGGCAGTCGCACTCTCGGTGAGCAGCGTGATGATGCGGTCGGCGCATTGCTGCAGGTCCCGGGGGTCGACCAGGAAACCGGTCTCGCCGTCTATGACTTGCAGCGGGATACCGCCGACGGCGGAGGCCACGACGGGCGTGCCCTTCCACATGGCCTCCGACACGGTCAGGCCGAAGCCCTCGCGCAGCGACTTCTGCAGCACCACGGAACTCACGCGTTGCAGCGCGTTGATCTCTACATCGCTCGCTCCGATCATGAAGACAACGTCGCCGGTCTCGAGCAGCTCGCCGGCTTTCTCCTTGACGTTCTCGAATATGCCGAAGCCTTCGGGGTCGTCCGTGGCCATGTTGCCGGCAAGCACGAGGCGAGCGTCCACCTTCTCGCGCACGAGCCGGAACACGTCGAGGACCCCCTCGGGATCCTTCCACTTGTCGAAGCGCGACACCTGGGTGATGAGCGGCTTGTCGAGGGGCACTTCGTAGCGCTTCATGTACTTCGCGATCGTCTTCTCCGGCAGGGCGATGTTCTTCTGGTTGAGGGGATCGATCGCCGGGTTCACGATGCGCTGTTCGATGGGCAGGCCCGGCTTCTTGTAGTCCTCGTGGCTCACGATCATGAGGTCGTAGCGCAGGATGTAGCCCTGCAGGAAGTCCCACAGCACAGGGTCGGGTTCCGAGAGGTCGATGTGGCAGCGCCAGATCCACGGCTGCCGCTTCTTGTAGAACTTGATGATGGGGAGCGGCTGAGGATCGTGGATGATGACCGCGTCAGTGTCGCTGATGTGCGTGTACTGGGAGAACGCCTCGTTGACTTGTGTGTACAGCATCTTCTTCTGGTCGCTCAAGTCGATCGGCTCGCTCTGGAGGCCGTTGTGGAAGGCCTTGGTGACGTTGAAGAAGTCGCTCCCGCCCACGAGCACGCGCCAGCCACAGTCCACTCCGGCGTCGTTCGTGAGCGGCACGAGCGAGTAGAGCATCTCCGCTACTCCGCCGCCCTGGGCCGTCGAATTCACGTGTACCACGTGGCGGTCGTAGAGCTTGGACGCACGCCGGTGCAGGTCGGCAAGAATGAGGTCGGGCACGATACCCCGGTAGTCCTCCAGGCGCTTCATCTCGGCTCTCCTTGGTTTCCGGCTTCGATCATCTGCGCAAGCAACGTACGCACTCCACGGTACGAGCGCAACGACCATTTCGCGCGCGTAGAGCCCGGGCCCACCTTGATCGTCCACGCGAGGTCCGGGGCCGCATCGAAGACGTCCTCGTCGGTGCGGTCGTCTCCGACAGCAAGAACGAAGTCGATGTCGTCACGGCACATCCAGCGGTGAGCGGCCGATCCCTTGTTCACGCCGGCGGGCTTGAGCTCAACTAGTTTGTTCCCCTCGACCACGGAAAGACCCAGGTCGGCGGCGATACTCACGAGGGCTTCCTTGAGTTCGCTCACCCGGGTCGCCGCAAGGTCCGGATGGATTCCCCGATAGTGCCACGACATCGAGAAGTCCTTCTCCTCGATGTACGAGCCCGGCGTACGGTCCACCCATATCTCGAGGACGGAGCGCACTCGGTCCTTCCACTCAGCGGTCATCGGCTCGATGGTGACCCACTCACCCGTACGGCTCTTGATCCACACGCCGTGCTCGGCCGCGAGCCGCACGGGCAGATGGCCCAGCCACTTGTCGAGCAGGGCACGCTCGCGTCCCGACATGACCACGACCTCGTTGCGCGTATCCGCGCTCAGGCGGAAGAGCAGGTCGAGCGCTTCGTCGTCGGGGGGAGCGAGTTCGGGGCGGTCCGCGAACGGCATGAGCGTGCCGTCGTAGTCGATGAACAGCACCCGTTGTTTCGCCGACGCGTACTGCGCCAGCATCCGTTCGCGCCCCCAGTCGTCGAGCAGGTGCGCCCCGTACCCGACTTGCGCGAGCTTGGCGCTTTCCAGCCCGCCCAAGAATTCCTCGGCCCACCGCCGGACCGTGTATCGCTTGAGACGGCGCTGCATGGCGCGCATGCGTTCGCGCTGTTCTTCGGCAGGCATCTCGAGGGCGGTGTGGATCGCCTCGACCATGCCGTCGAGGTCGCTCGGGTTGACCTGCACGGCCTCGCCGAGCTCGCGTGCCGCGCCCGCCATCTCGGAGAGCACGAGCACTCCGGTGGCGTCGGTGCGCGCGGCGACGTACTCCTTGGCGATGAGGTTCATGCCGTCGCGCATGGGCGTCACCAGTGACACGTCCGCGGCGCCGTACATGCCCACGAGCCGGTTGAACGGCAGCGAGCGGTAGTAGTAGTGCACCGGCATCCAGTCGAGGGTGGCCCAGCGGCCGTTCACACGGCCGACGAGCTCATCGACCTCCTGCTTGAGCCGCCGGTACGTGTCCACGCGGGTTCGCGAGGGCACCGCGACTGCGATCATGGTGACCCGTCCGCGCCACTCGGGGTAGCGCTCCAGAAACGCGTCGAACGCGCGCAGCCTCTCGGGGATACCCTTGGTGTAATCGAGCCGGTCTATGCCGAGGACCACCTTGCGGTCGCCCGCCCGCTCCTTGATCGTGCGAATCTCCCGGAGCGTCTTAGGGTCGTCGACCCCGTTGGCGTATCGGTCGTAGTCGATGCCCATGGGGAAGGCGTCCACGTTCACGAGCCGTCCGTCCACCGTGAGGCGGCCGAGCTGGTCCTCCGTGCCCAGGAGTCGCCTGGCGCTTCCCAGGAAGTACCGCACGTAGTCGTACGTGTGGAACCCAACGAGATCAGAGCCGAGGATTCCTTCGAGGATCTGCTCGCGCCACGGAAGCATGCGGAACGTCTCGAAGGGCGGGAACGGGATGTGCAGGAACCAGCCGATGGTGGCCTCCGGCATCTTGTCCCGCAGCATCTTGGGCAGCAGCATGAGCTGGTAGTCCTGGACCCAGATGATGTCTCCGGGCCGTGCGACTTCGAGGACCGCATCCCTGAACCGCTTGTTCGCGCGTTCGTAGGCGGCCCACATCCCGGCGTCGAACTCGACGTGTTGCACGAAGTTGTGGAACAGCGGCCACAAGGTCCGGTTGGAAAAGCCGTAGTAGTAGCCGCGCACGACGTCCTTGGTGAGGAAGACCGGCACGCACTGCTTCTCATCGCGCAAGCGCTCGGTGATCCGCTCGCGTTCAGCGGCATCCACTCGTGCGGAAGGCAGGTCGGCCCATCCCACCCACAGGCTCTCATGCGTGTCGTGGTACGACCCCAGCCCGGTGGCCACGCCCCCGACGCTGCCCTTGAACGCGATCTCGCCTTTGCGCTTCTCGACGGAGACCGGCAGCCGGTTCGAAACGAGGATGAGTCGCTGCATCTGCCCTTTTCTTGGGTTGGATCGGGTTCTCGGTCGCCGACGGCCGGCACGTGACCCCGCCGGACGGCTCCCCCTGTTTCTACCCTAACATTCCCGTTAGGCGGGTCCGGCCCCGCTGACGCACCCCCTCACCTGCCGAAGACGTTTGACCACGACACGTCCGCTCGATAGACTACGCGGTGCCCTTTCGGGCGGTGGCGCCTTCAATGCCATGCGGGCCGTTAGCTCAGTAGGCAGAGCAGGGGACTTTTAATCCCAAGGTCGCAGGTTCGAGACCTGCACGGCCCACCACAAACGAATATGCCCCCATCGTCTAGAGGCCAAGGACTCCGCCCTTTCAAGGCGGCAACAGGGATTCGAATTCCCTTGGGGGCACCAGAATCGACGCGGACCCGCCATGCTGGCGGGTCCGTTCGCGTGTTCGGTCACGGAGCTGATGCGGGGGTGTGCGCGCGTCGGCGAGCGGCACACCCATTCTCAGCAGGACCCCTTCGGAGCTGCTCGGACCTGCATGTCGTTTGGTCCGAATCTCAGCGGGTATCCAACACGAAAGCCGGGATTCGGCGCCCGAATCTTGAACGGAGGTTGCCGAATGAGGACGTCGAGAGTGATTGTGGCCACAGCGCTGGTCTTGATGCTGCTTGCGATGACAGCGGGGCCCGCCCTAGGCAAGGCTACGAAGGTGCATGACGCCATCTGGGTCGATGGGGACCTGTACGGCGTGGTTCTGACGCCCGCACATTTCAAGAACGGCGGCGCCATGCACGCCCTGGACATCATCTACAACTTCGACGGAAGTGGTCTGTCCGGACAGAAGTCGATCGCGGAGGTCGCACAGGGAACGCCTGGATACAACGGAGGACGATGGCACGTGTATGCGGTCACGTTCACCGAACTGGGCCTGTCGATACACGACCCCGACGACGACGGGGTCGTCAACTTCCAGCTGATGAGTGCCGAGCAGGTGCTCGCGCACATGGCGCTCGGACATCTGACCATCTCACCCACAGATATCTACTTCGAATGCCCACTCATACCGCAGCACTAGTTGCTGCGCGTGCCGAGTCCCGGCACATCTGTGCCAGCCCGCATTGAGGCGGGTGAGGCACCAGGATCGACGCGGACCCGCTCCGGCGGGTCCGCTCGCGTTCCGGTCACCGGGTTGATGCGGTTATCATGAGGTCTCGAGGGGCGCCGGATGACCGGCGCCGAGGGAATCGGGAGGTGTCTGCCATGATGCGATTCGGGGGAGTCGCGCTAGCCGTAGCACTGGCGGTTCTTCTGCCCACGTCCGTTCTCGCGGCCTATCCGGACTACGACTTCGTCGACACGTGGGGTGGTCCAGGAACGGCTCAGGGACTGTTCGACTATCCGGTGGCTCTTGCAGAGGGACCCAACGGGGAGATCTACGTCACTGAGACCGACAACGACCGCATCCAGGTGTTCGACGCGGACGGGATGGAGTTGGACATGTGGGGCGAGTCGGGGACCGCCCTCGGACAGCTCGACACACCCACCGGTATCTGCATTGGCGATGATGGACTCGTCTATGTCGCTGAGAACGGGAACAACAGGATCCAGGTGTTCGATCGTTCGGGCAACGCGCTCTATGCGTTCGGCACGCCGGGATCTGCCGATGGGCAGTTCGACGAACTCTACGATGTCGACATGGGTCCGGACGGGCTGCTGTACACCGTCGACTCCGACACGCGGCGCGTCCAGGTCTTCGACACGGAGGGCAACTTCGTCCACGCGTGGGGGTCGGACGGCTCGGGACCCGGTCAGTTCCAAGCACCCGTGGGCGTATCGGTGGATGACAGCGGACGGGTCTGGGTCGCTGACTCCCTCAACGATCGGATCCAGTTCTTCAGTCCGATGGGCGACTTCCTTGGCGGTTGGGGCTCCCCCGGGTCGGGCCCTGGCGAGTTCGATACCCCCAGAGACATCGCTTTCGATCCACATGGGAACGTGTTCGTAACCGAACAATGGAATCATCGCGTGCAGAAGTTCACGGCCAGCGGCTCGTTCCTGGCCGAGTTCGGCTCCCTTGGCTCGGGACCGGGTGAACTGAATGAGCCTGCCCGGAGTCTGCCGAACAGGGAGCGCTACGTGCTCGTCAGCGACACTCACAACGACAGACTTCAGCGCTGGTTCACCGCGGTCCCCACTCAGTTCGAGGCCATTGAAGGCCCCACGCGCTTCGAGACTGCGATCGAGGCCTCAAAGAAGGCCTACCCCGACATCTTGCCGACCGACCAGGAGGGGTACCGGACCGTCGTGATCGCGACCGGACGCAACTGGCCTGACGCACTCGGCGGTTCGGCGCTCGCCGGAGTACTCGATGCACCGATCCTGCTCGTGGAGCCCAATGTGCTCCAAGCTGCGGTGTCGGCCGAGATCATCCGCCTCGAGGCCAACAGGGCCGTCATTCTCGGTGGTACCGCTACGAGACCGCCGAGCTCATCGCGGAGAAGGTCACCACCCTGCTTGGGCCGGACTTCGACGCCAAGGCCTTCGTGGCGACAGGCGCCAACTTCCCCGACGCGCTTGCCTGCTCGCCGATAGCCGCCGCCAACGGTTGGCCGCTGTACCTGGCGCCGACAACCGGCCTGCGCGACACGACGCTCGCCGCCATGCAGAATGACGGTGTCGTGACCGCCTACATCCTCGGCGGCACCGGCGCCGTGAGCGCGAGCACCGAATCGCAACTGAACATCCTTCTCGGGGACCCGAACGTCGAGCGCATCTTCGGCGCGGACCGCTATGAAACCGCGGTAGAGGTGGGATGGTGGGGCCAGGCTGAGGCGAACATGAACTGGACCTACACCGCTCTTGCCACCGGCCTCAATTTCCCCGACGCTCTGACCGGAGGTCCCATGCAGGCACGCGACCGCTCCATCATGCTGCTCGCGCGGGGGACCAGCTCCCTCGAGCCGGTGGTTGCGGGTGCGATCGAGGACCACAAGAACGCGGTCTGGACCGTGCGCTATCTGGGCGGGACCGGAGTCATAAACGAGAGCGTGCGCAACCAGGTCGATGCCTTGCTGTACTAGACCGACCGCGCGCACGCCGCGCGCATCAACGTCTCGGGAACGGGCCCGCGTCACGCGGGTCCGTTCCTTCTTCGGCAGGTTAAGATGTGCGCATGGCCGAAGAGACCCGACATGCCGCGCAGTCGCCGCTCGACACACCGCCCCGTCCTCCCGCGCGCGGCGGTGGCATCGGTTCGCTCGTGGTCGGCGGGGTGTTGGTCGCCGTCGGCGTGCCGATGCTCGTGTTGCCCGGGCCGGGTATCGCGGCGATCGTAGGCGGCGGACTGTTGATCAGGCGCGGTGTGCGAGGCAGGAAGGGGCCTTAAGTGAGCGACGTGGCGAGAGCACGTTGCCTTCTCGCGCTTTCGTGCCTGGCCTTGGCGGCTCTCGTGGGGTGCACGGCTGCCGAACGCGAAGGGGAACCCGAGTCCGACGGGCCCACAGCCGGGCCCACGCACGCCGTTGCGGTCATCGCACAAGATGACTGGAACCACTTCGTGTCGGTCGCCCTCGATGGCTCGGAGGTGACTACGCTCACATCGCGCTTCGCCGGGCTGTCGCTGCCGACCGTCTCGCCCGACGGCACGCGGGTCCTCTACGCGCTCGACCCGGCCGTGAACTCGACGGTCGCGAATCCCTCGTTGCACCTCTACGACGTCGTGGAGCGTACGGACGCCACGCTCACGGTCGGAGTCGAGATCGCGACCTGCAGCTGGACACCCGAGGGCGAGCCGGTCGCGTGGCTCTACGAGCGGAGACCGATGCCCGTCCCGCCCGGTCCGAACCGCGAGCGCCGACTGGTGCTCTTCGGCGAGGAAGGAGAGCAGGTGCTGATGCGGCTCCCGGACTCCGACACGCCGCTCGAGGAGCACGGAGGGCCGATGCGCGTGATCGGCGGCGACGAGTCGGGGCTGTACCTGCTCGAGGGCGGTCAGTACTACGGCGGCCCGGATCACGGCGGCGCGGCGTTCGGGATCTGGCGCCTGCCACCCGGCGGTGAGGAGCCGGAGCTGCTCGTGGACCTCGCACCTGCTTCCCAGTCGGCCACCGTGTGTGCGGGAGAAGACCTCTACGAGAACCCGGTGCTGCACGACCCTCTCGATCCGCAGTCTCCTCTGACCGGCGCGGACACCATCCGGATCGGCCACGGCTACCGCACGGGATGCGGCGCGTGGCACGGCTCGGAGACTGCCGAGATCCCCTACCCGGTGCGCACATACCGCCTTTCGGACGGCGCGATCGTCGCCGAGGAATCCGCCGTCCAGGTCTTCCATCCGATGACCATGTTCGAACCGCCCGTCGGTTTCCAGGTCTCGTCGGTCACGCAAGACCCCTACTCCGAGGACCGGCGAGCGGAGTCGCGCGTTCCCTACACGGGGCAACGAATGCCGAGTCTCGTCGAGGTCGAGGGCAGCCGGACGACCACGCTCGCCGCCGGGGTTCCGATGGGGGACTTCCCGGGCGCGGCGTACCCCTTGCGCTACTTGCCGGAGGGCGACTTGCTGTACGTTTCTTCGGCCGAGGACGGTCTTGCGATTCGGCGGCACGTGCGCCAGACGGGAGCCGCGCTTACGTTGCACGTGCTGGCGGGACCGGACGACAGGTCGTGGGGCGTGCGTCTGCTCGGGCTGCGCTGACCTCGCCCGCCCGCCGGCCCACCTGCGGCTTGACCCGTGCTGTATCCTTTTGCATTGCGCGCGTAGCATGTGCGTGGCTGATGCTTCCCGCCCCCATCGTCTAGTGGCCAAGGACACCGCCCTCTCAAGGCGGAGACCGGGTTTCGAATACCCGTGGGGGCACCATCAGCCCACCTGGTACAATCTCCCTCGATTTCAGGGAGTCCCCCTGCGAGAGGGAGAGCATGCGCAGTCGCCCCACTCCGCACGCGCACGCCGACACCGGCGAGTCTCGCGACAGATCGCGCTTTGGCTTCGCCGAGCTGTGGTGGCCCGCGCTCCTCTTCGGCGCGCTGGTGGTCGTGAAGCTCGTCTGGATCGTGAAGGGAGCGTACGGCCCCTTCTGGATGGACGAGGTGCGCTACCGCGAATTCGCCGAGGCGTTGTTCGCCCAGGGTTGGTACGCCAACACGCACTACCCGCTGCTGTATCCGCTCACTCTGATGCCCGCGTTCCTTGGCGGGGACGTCTGGCGCAACATGCTAGCGCTCAACTCGGTGTACTCGTCGTTGCTCGTGTTCCCGGCGTATCTGCTGGGCCGCACTGCGATGGGCCGCTTGCCCGCAGCTCTGGCGACCCTGGTGATCGCGGCGCTCCCTTACCACCTCACCTATCCTCGGCAGGTCATGAGCGAGAACGTGTACTATGCGCTGCTCGTGTTCACCGTGTGGCTGGTGGTCCGCGAACGGAAGCGGCTGTGGACGGCGGATGTGGGGTTCGGCCTCGCGCTCGGCGCGCTCATGCTCGCGCGGCACATATCGCTGGTGGTCGTGCTCGCGCTCGCCGCCGCGTGGTGGTTGAGAGAGCGCTTTCCGGGGCAGGCGGACGCCGCGGCCGCGGCTGAGTGGGCGCAACGTGCACCGGGCGCAGCCGCGCGATTCGGCGCGGTCGTCGCCGTCGGCGCGCTCACGTATGCGCCGTGGCTGGCCATGCAGATGACTCACGGCGCGTCGCTTGCCGAGGCGATGGGCTTCGGCATCTCGGAGCTCGCGGAGCCGTATCCCGAGCGCACGCTCGCGAGATTCGTGCTGCTCGCGCTGTGGTACGTGGGGGCGTACGCGCTCATCGCCGCGCCGTTCCTTGGCATGGCCTTGCTTTCTCCGCTGGTGGCGGTGCGCGAGGGGGTTGCGAGCGTCTATACGCGACTGGTCGCGACGACGGGGCTGGTGGGCGCGGCTCTGTTCGTAGCAGTGACGCGACATTCGTTCAACGCGGCGTACAACTACCCCGACGCGACCCGGATCATGGGGCGCTACATCATGGGCCTGGGCGCGCTACTCGCGATCGTCGGCTTCGCCACGCTCGTCCGTTTGAGGACGGCCGAAAACGGGGAGCGCCGGTGGCTCGGCGGGTGGCGCGTGTGGTTTCTCGGAGCTGTGGTGCCGACCGCGCTCGTGTACTGGGGCTGGTGGGCGCTGATACGCGGCGGCGGGGCGGTTCGGCTTGTGATCAGCACGGAGCCCGACGCGTACAAGGTGCACATGATCGGCGGCGCGTTCGTGGTGAGCTGCGCGGTCCTGTACGTCGTGACGTTGGTGATGCGTGCTTCGCGCGCGCGGCCGGTCGCCGTCGCCTCGGTCTACGCCGCCGGCATCGTCGCGCTGCTGTGGTGGGGGCTGCCCGCATACTGGGACGAACTCAATGAGTGGCAGGACCTCGCTGTGCACGGCCGACACATCGCGCGGGCCTATGAAGAGGCCGAAGGCCCCTTCATCCTCTACGTGACGCCTGAAGTGCAGGAGTGGGAGCCGCTGCTGTCCCATCCTTCGAACCGATGGGTGTTCTGGGCGTCCACGCGGTTCGAGAAGCCGTACGCGATCGTGCACGTGGAGCTGGGGCGCTGGCGGCCCGGGCACGAGGACAAGGTCAACCTCGAGCTGCGCGTGGACGACGCGTCATCCGGCGTCGGTGGTACGTTGGCGGGCACGTGGGAATACGAAGGTCGCCAATTCTCGCTCGTCGAGATGTCCGCGCCCTAGGTTAGCGACGCCGACCGGCGGAACGCCTCGGCGCCTTTGCCGAAGAGTGGAGATTCAATCCTCATGCAACGACACATCAAGTGCCCCTCATGCGGGGAGACCGAAGACCTGTCCGGCAGCGATTCGCCGGAAGGCATCCGCATAACGTGCGGCAAATGTGGCGATTCCTGGCTGCGCGACGCGGCCCCCATCGTGTGCGCCACGTGCGGCGGGACCGAGATCGAACAGCGCCAGCGGGCGCTGACGCAGTATTCGCGCGGGACGCAGCTGTCGATTGTGGGGATGACGGCTGTGCCGCTGTGCCGGACGTGCGACGCGCGCATGCTCGAGTGGGCGAACCAGGGGCGCGCCGTCCCGTTCGACTACCGTCCTGCCGCTCAAGACCCGCAAGCCGCCAAGGAGCGCGAAGACGAGACCGGCGGCGACGTGAAGATCACGCCGTAGTGCCCGCGCGACGTGCAGGGCGGTGACCGAGAAGCTACTCGGAAGTCTTGTGAGCATTTACGCTTCCGAGTAGGATTCTGACTATGGAACTGCGAAACATCCTTTCACGGCACGAGGGTAAGACCCTCGAGTTCAAGCGCGACGATACGAATGGCGATTCGTTAGCGCGCACAGCCGTTGCGTTCGCGAACACCGCCGGCGGCGTGATCGTGATCGGGGTCGCAGACCGGAGCCGAGAGATCGTGGGCGTGCCCGATCCGCTGGAGACCGAAGAGCGGGTGGCTAACCTTCTGGCCGACCTTGTCGCGCCACGGATTGTGCCCGATATCGAGATTCTCCCATGGCGAGACACGTCACTCGTGGCCGTGAGAGTGCATCCCGGCCCGTCAAAGCCGTACAGGGTCGTCGGCGAAGGGCGCAAACGTGGGGTGTACGTGCGGGTCGGTTCTACGAACCGGCTGGCGGACCAGGACCTCGTGCAGGAGCTCACACGCATCGGGCAGGGAGGCACGTTCGACGAGCAGCCGCTGGGCGATCTTGCGGCGTCCGATGCGATTGACATGGTGGCCGTCAGCGCAGCGTTCGAGGGCATCCGCGCCGTGCGCAGGCGCGACTTGGAGTCGCTCCGGTTGGCAGCGGAATACCAAGGACGGCTCGTGCCGACAGTTGGCGGCATGCTGCTCTTCGGCCGAAACCGGCTCGACCGTTTCCCGGATGCGTGGATCCAGTGCGCCCGATTCACCGGGTCGGACCGCAGCGTCGTCGCCGATTCGCTCGACGTGACGTCCCCACCGATAGAGGCGATCGACCAGGCGCTCGCTTTCGTGCGTCGCAGCATCTCGGTGAGGGCGGAGTTCGACGGCGCGCGTCGCGTGGAAGTGTGGCAGTATCCTCCCGCGGCTCTTCGCGAAGCGGTCGTGAACGCCGTGGTGCACGCGGACTACTCCCAGCGCGGCGGTCCGTTCAAGTTTGCGGTCTACGACGATCGCATCGAGATCGAGAATCCTGGGCTGCTCGTGCCTGGTTTGACTTTGGAGGACGTGTACGAGGGCGTGTCCAAGCTGCGCAACCGCGTGCTCGGCCGTGTGTTCCGCGAGGTGGGACTCATCGAGCAGTGGGGAAGCGGGGTCGGCCGGATGCTCCAGGCGTGTCGAGATGCAGGCCTGCCCGACCCAGAGTTACGTGAGGTCGGGCTGCGTTTCAGGGTCACCCTCTACGCCACACGCGTGGGGTCCCCCCGCCTGGACGAGGTCGACCGGAAGATCCTGGCTGCGCTCGAGTCACGCGACGATGGGATGTCCACGGCTCAGGTAGCGTCGTACGTCGATCGCACGCCGCGGGCAACGCGCACTCGACTTCGCGCGCTCGTGGAGGCCGGCCTGCTCGTAGAGGTCGCCAGCGGACCGAACGATCCGCAGCGCCGGTACATGATCGCCGAGGAGCCCGGCCGGTACACGCACTAACGCTTCAATCGCGGATAGCGCCCGCCCGTTTCGCTTCGCGCTTCTCAAGGTAGTCACGGTACTCGACCAGCAGCGCGTCGAGCTCGCCCGAGTTCGCGGCTCGGTTCGCGTGTCGGCGAAAGTACGTGGCCCCCGGAAGGTTCGCGGTGTACCAGCCCACGTGCTTGCGCATGCGCTTGAAGGCGTGCTCCCCGCCGAACTCGATTGCGGCCGCCAGGTGCTCGCGCGCCATGTCCACGCGCTCGAACGCGCTGGGCGGCTCGGCGGCCTCGCCGGTGTCGATCAACGAGCGCGCCTCGCGGAAGATCCACGGGTTGCCCTGCGCGCCGCGCGCGACCATGACCGCGTCCACCTCGGTGCGCTCGAGCATGGCGCGGGCGTCTTCGGCCGAGAACACGTCCCCGCTGCCGATGACGGGCACACGCACGGCCTGCTTCACGCCGGCCACGACGTCCCAGTCCGCCCGGCCGTTGTAGAACGCCGAGCGCACACGGCCGTGCACCGCGATTGCTGCGGCCCCGGCTGCCTCCATGCGCCGCGCGAACTCGACCGCGTTGACCTCGTCCGCCGACCAGCCCGAGCGGATCTTCACGCTGACGGGCACGCTGCCGCACGCCTCGACGACGGCGCCCACGACCGCCTCGGCTCGCTCGGGCTCCCGCATGAGGGCCGCGCCTTGCCCTTTGCTCACGACCTTGGTCACGGGACAGCCCATGTTGATGTCGATCATGGCCACGTTCTCGCCGTGCCGCTCCAGTATCCCGGCCGCTTGCTCCCCCATGATCCGCGGATCCCCGCCGAAGATCTGCACCACGCACGGCGTCTCTTCGGCAGAAAGGGTCAGTAGCGCTTTGGAGATCGGCGAGTCGGGGTTGAAGTGCAGGCCGGTGGTGCTGATCATCTCGGTGTAGGTAAGGCCGGCGCCCATACGTTTGCAGATAGCGCGGAACGGCGCCTCGGTGATGCCCGCCATCGGGCCGAGGACCACGTTGCCGCGGGCGAGCAGCGTGCGGGCGGTATCTGTCGGCATCACTCTGGATGAACTCGCGTTGCACCCAGGAGCACGGCCCCTTCGTCGTACGCACCCTCGGGTGGTCCGTAAAAGAGCATGAGCTCCCGCGCGGATAAGTCGGAGCGGTCGTAGAGCATCAGCGAGTGCTGGTACCCGCTTTCCGCGGGCAGCACGAACACGACGTCACGGTCCGGGCCCACGTAGCCGAGCGGCATAGGGGCGGGACGCGCGGTCCTGCCGGCGCGAAAGAGCGGATCGGCGTCGCCGGTTGCGGCATCATGCTCGACGAGCCACATACCGTCTTCCGGCCTCGGGTCCCCCTCCAGCGGCTCGCCGGTCAACCACCTCGTCAACCCGGCGTCATAGACCGGCTGAGAGAAGCGGTCATAAGGGGCGGTCGATTCCGTCACCACAAAGCTGCGCTGCGGCTCGGAGGGGTCCGAAGAATCGAGCCGGTGGACCTCGACGGCGCTTGTGGTGACTCCCGACGGCGGAAAGCCCTCCACAGGGATGCCCCCCATCCCTCCGAGGTATCCAATCTCCTCACCCTCGGGCACGAGCGCCGGGTCCACCACCGTGAAGTCGCGTCGGCGTACCGGCAGCACCCCCGCCGAGATATGCGGCTCGAGACGCAATTCCTGACTCGAGATCTTCCACAACGGGCTCCGGTGGGAGATCGTCTCTCCTGGCTCGGGACGCGCGAACGGGATCGACAGGTCGTCGAATTCGAGGACCTCGACCAGATCTTCGGAGTCTGCGGGAAGTCGATATACCCGTTGCGGCGGCGAGGCGAACCCGCCCCATCCCCCGAGTCCCAGCGTCAGGAAGTAGGCGTCGCCGTCGTATGCGCCGAGGAACTGCAGACCTCCGACATAGCCGGCATTCGGAGAGAGATACCACGACGTGTCGTCCTCGGCCTGGTCCGAGGGCATCGGGTTGACGGTGCGAGTGGTTGTGACGCCTTCGTCGGACTCGACGACCGCAACGCTCCAGGCGGTGGCGGTGGACTCTTCGGCCGAGTCGTCCGGGTCCTGCGGCACGGTCGCTATGACCTTGCCGTCGGCGAACCCCCAGGAATCGGCGGATTCGATGCCTACCGGAGCGATCGAGCCGGTATCGAGATCGATTAGCTGCAGGTCGAACCGGCCCGGCACGTAGGCTGCCGGACCCTTCGCGTACTCGCCGAAGAGCACGCTGGTGCCGTCGGGCGAGAGCGTGAACCCGCCTTCCCATGTCTGCGCGACCTCCGCACCCGTTGCGATCACCGACTCCTCGCCGGTGTCAAGCCTCACCATCGAGAGCCGCCACCCGGGGTCGGGGTAGGCAGCGCCGGGGTTCGGTCGATCGGAGGGGAGCGGCTCACCTGCTCGACTCCCCGCGAAGAGCATGACGATTGCCGCGGGCGGCGGGACGGCCTCGGGGGCGGGTTCCTCGGCAGACCGGGGTGGGGGCGATGTCGCGCACGCGGCGGCACCGAGCCCGACGGTCATGACGGCGAGGGCCGCAGCCAGGATTCGCAGTGCACGATCGGGACGAGGTTCACGCATTTCCGGCTCCAATCGGATACCTAGAGAGTACCCAGGGCGTCGTTTGGCCGCCAGCTCCGGGTCTGGAGCGGGGCGAGGGGGTCAGCCTGTCACTGTGCGTGCTGCTAGAATACGTGGCGCACTCATACGGGCGATTAACTCAGCGGGAGAGTGCCTCCCTTACAAGTCTCAAGCGGCGTCCTTCTCCTCCCACTGTTTGGCCTGGTCAGCGAGCATTTCGCGCCCGTGTCTGTCGCCCCCGTGGCGCTGACTTGCCAACACCTCTTCGTTTGTCTTTGACTCCGATCGCCCGTATTCGGGGCTGTCCTCGCGGCACTCCTCGGCCTCGTCGCCTTGCGCCTTGTGCATTTGTTCGATGAGATCGGCCATGCTCTCGCGGCGCTTCTGATCCAGATGGGTGTAGCGATCGGTCGTTCGGAGGTTCGTATGCCCGGCATGCAGCTGTACGGCAGTGGCCATTAGATCCGAACCGTGATCGCGGTAGGCGGTGATGCTTGAGTGTCGCAGTTCGTGGACCGTCACCCGTGGCAGGGGAGGTAGCTCCTGCTCGGCCAAAGCCTTGTTCGCTCGGTCAAGGGAACGGTACAAGACGCGGTCGCGGAACCTGCCGGTATCAAGCGTCTTGCCGGTGGCGGTCGTGAACGCAAGCCCCGCAGGATGGGGTTCATGCGTAGCTGCCTGCCTCTCCTGGTGGGCTCGCAGTTCTTCCGCTATGAACGCCGGCAGAGTTATCGTCCGACGCGACTTTGGCGTCTTGGGAGTGTCAAGCTGCCGCAGGCTCAAGCCTTGGCGGATGTGGAGGTCCACGCGGCCGTCTTCCCGGAAGCTGACGTCCTTCCACGAGATCGCTCCGAGCTCGCCGACCCGCATCGAGGACCAGTAGAGCACGATCAAGTGAGCGCGGTAGTAGTCGTTCACGTGGCCGAGGAGGATCTCGAACTCCTGTGGCGTCAGGATGTTGTGCTCCTTGGGCTCCGGCGTGATCTGCCGCAGCGGCCCCGCTGGGTTCGCCAGGACGTAGCCTTGGTCGTATGCCCAGCGGAACAGTGCCTTCAGGATCTTGATGACCTGGTTCTTCTGGTTAACGGTGACTGCCGTGTTTCGCTTTCTGGCAGGATCAGCGGTGTCGAACTCATCGATGCGATCGAGGAACTCGTTCAAAAGCGGGGTCGTCATGTCCGACACGCGTAGCTCGCCAAGTGCCGGCAAGATGAAGCGCTCGGTGTTGTAAGTGTAGGTCTGCCTTGTCTTCGGCTTCTTCTTACCGGGGGGCGCGACCTCGCGCTCGAAGAAGAGCTCGATGAGCTCCCAGACCTTCGTGGTGCCGGACATGACGGGGCTCCCGATGACCGTCCGCACGGCGATATGGCGGACCAGGTCGATGACTTCGGTGTAGGTGGTGCCGGCCACCCTCGAACGCATCTTACGAGTGATCGGGTCTCGCCATTGCAGATGGTATTTCCCGCCGCGTGTGCGGACGAAGAACCCTTTCCCGAGCTCCTCGTGCTCTGGCAGGAAGCGGAACTCCTGCAGCCCTCTCTTGCCTTTGCTCATCTTCTCATCGCCTCGATCTTCAAGTGACGGTGGACAGGGTTGGTGCGTTGCCCTCCAAGCGGGCGCGGTGAGTCAGACGACACGGCTTGGCGCCGTATCGCCTCACGGACTTCGGCAAGGTCGTATTTCTTACGCTTGCCGACGACGTAGTAGGGGATCGTGCCTGAGCGGGCCATGTCGTAGACGCGGTCGACGCTGCAGCCAAGGGCGGCTGCCAGCTCATGCGTGCTCAGCAGCGGCTGACGACCGGGGACATCGCCTCGCTCGCCATTTGCATAGATATCTTGTGACACGGGAGAACCATCTCCTCGGGGCACACGGGTGCCCGGGAACGTCACGCCGCAAAGGGGCGTGAGAACGATCGAAGATGGCCTCCCTGCCTGGTGGTGCAGTATTGGGCGCGTGTCAGTTACGTCATTTAGGGGAGGACCTACGGCACAGGGTGAGCGACCCGGGACCTCTCGTGTCCCGCCGGCTCGGGCCCATCGCTCCTGCCTCCTCTCAGGCCCTCTCGTAGGTCCCGGTCACGCGAACCGGGCTTGCCGCTGTACGACTTAGTCAAGTGAAACCTTCTTGGCGGCATCGGTCGGCACGCCTATGCGTGTCAGCGTATCCCGCACGTAGTTGAGCAGCGTCTTCTTGATCTCGTCATCATCGAGACCTGTCTCGTGGCCGTGCTTCCGGGCCACATCGGTCAGCACTCGCAGGCCGAGGCCTTCACTGGGATCTGTCACATAGCCCAAGTAGACCTGCCGCAGCCATTTGTGGTCGCGCTGCGGCTGCGGCACGGGGTGGTTCTCATCGACGAAGTGCTCGGAGATCGAGAACCGTTCGGGCCTTGAGAGTTCCGCTTCCTTCAAGCGCTTACCGATCGTGGCGAACTTGGTCTTCGGTCCGTATGCAGCGTGGTAGGCGGTTGCGAGAAGCCAGAGGACTACGTAGTCGTAGTAGTAGGTACGGCCGCGACCACTTCGGCCCAACGCCATATTCAGGGGCTCGATGTCCAGCTCCCGCAGCACTTGGCGCAGCGCACCGATCGTGACGTCAACGCCGAACAACTTGAGTGCCGAATGCATCTCAGCCAGCGAGATCCCGTCTATCCTGTCCTGTTTCACATCGGTCCGCCTATTCGTGGTCACGTTCCTCATCGAAGAGTGTACTATATGGATACAGGTGTAGACAACACACAAACCGGGAAACCTTGGATCGAGTCCCCCGAGACGGTCAGGACACCGGAGCAGCCTACCTTCGATGTGAGGCGCCCTCGGCCGAGGAGCAAGAGCGAGAACCGCCGCACGGGAGGCCCGTGTAGATGCCTAAGCCTGCCTAAAGCCGGTTCCCGCCACCGTCAGTCGGGTCGTTCGTATCTGAGGAGTAGGTAGATGGAAACGTCGTTTGTGAGGTCGTGGAAGCCAGCCCGCAGGGGTAAGTCAGCTCGCGTAACCGAGATCGCTGAGCTGCGGGACTACTTCTGCAGTAAGCCATTCGACCAGGCCTTTACGGCCTACTACCCGCAGGAGATCGTCGATAAGTACGACATCACCTCGCCGTACAAGGCGCTGCGCTTCACGGCCAGTAGGCTCAAGCTCGCCGGCTATCGGGGCTGGTACGTGATCTCGGTACACGACAAGAAGCGCGATGGCTTCGGCAGTACCTTGTGGCACCCGCACATGATGCTCGACGGCCGCAACGGCCAGATGGAGCGGGTCCGGCAGGCCTTCTTCCCGGTGGCCGACATCAACTGCAATAAGAACGGTCCGATCCTCGACCTGCGGGGCTGGGGACTCTACTGCGCCCTCCGCGCCTGTGAGCGAGGCCTGGACTCCGAGTACTACAGGTTCGAGTTCATGGGCGAGACGAAGCCTCGACGGCGTCGCGGGTCTCGTGGTCGTGGATCGTCGAAGAAGACGCAAGCACAAGCAGTCGCAGTCACCGGAGGTGCATTGTGAAGTCCGCCGAAGGCAAGAACACGTTCCACGAGCGGATGGCCGAAGCCTACGAGAGAGACATCTTCCTCGAGGGGCTGCGCGAACGAGAGCGCAAGATCCTCGACCGCTTCGGTGACTGTAGGTGCGCCGACGCCCCGATGTGCGGCTTCTTTCGCAGGCCTGGGGACTTGTTCGCCAACGGCTTGCCTGAGAGTCTGAGGTTGCCGTGAAGCCGCGACTGACCCTCGGAGGCCATATCGCTAAGACCTGGCGCTCCTTTATCGACCCGCCCGGCCTAGATGCGCTGCTCGACATGCTAGATCCCGGCGTGCCCGTCGAGGAGGTGCCGCGATGGCACTTCATCGTGTCCGGCATGGTCGGCGGGCTCTGCGCCTTGATGACCGCCGCTGGTCTCGTGGCCGTCGTTCTCCATGCGGTAGACTGCCTGGCTTCCTCCTGACGGCTGAGCATTTGTGCTGGTAGAACGACTACCTCAACCGGTTTCGCGCCCACAGACTACTTACCGGGGAGTACGCCGATGAGCACCTTGATAACCGAAAACACTAGTACGTCCGCCACGGCCGACAGTTCTGGGGCACCCTGCCGAACGGATCGCAGCGCCACCAGGGACGGGTACCGGAGAAGCAGGTGGAACTCGGCCAAATGGCAGACGAGGCGAAACGGCCTTCTAGTCTGCCGCCGGCAACGGTGCCCCTACGAGTTCTGCGGCCTGGACGACGAGCAACTGCCTCCGTACGGCTCGGCCTGTCGGTTCGAGTGCATCTATGCAGTACGTCTGGCTGACGAGTTCGACGCACTGTTTCCGGTAGACGGGATCGGGCGCCACATGGACGACCGCGACCACTGGCGCCGCGAGTTCATCCTCGGGCACCTCTTGGCGAACCGAGCCTCCGTACGGGCGAGCCTGGCGCTACAGCGGTGCTTCAATGCCGTGGCCGACCGGGGCGACATGCCGGTGGATCAGCAGCCATTCCATGAGTACGACATAGCGCGGCGCTACCGACATGCCGCCAGGAACCGAGTGCAAGCAGTCTGGGACCAGCTAAAGATCATCGAGGAGAGGGCCCGTGAAGCGCGGGTACGGACGCTCATGCTGCAGCACGGCTACTGGAACCCGTACCGGGGCGAGGAGTCGCCGTCACTCGAGGACGCGCCGTCGTGGATAGTGAGGGAGGCTAGTGCCCGGGTTACCTGACGTCCAGCGCGACCTCCACCGCCTTGGCGAGGGTGCTGTGATCGTAGATCCCACCATCGACACCGAGGAGATCAGCGACGTACTCACATGCGCTGCGAGAGTCACGAACGACCTTCACCAGAGCTGCTCGGCGCTCCTGGTCCGTGCAGTGTTCGATGAGTATCGGCTTTGCCTTCACTGCCACCTCAAGCGAAACAGCGCCGCTGATACCAAAAGCGGCGATGATGCCGAGGGCATCAGCAGTTGACACCACGGCATGATCGCGCAGGTAGGCCACCACGGTCGCCACGTACTTCGGATGCTCAGATGCAGCCAGTGCTCTACAGGCTAGAACCCCTACCTGTTCGTCCCGGCCTTCTTCCGCAAGCATCAGTATTCGTACGGCAGCCCGGCGCCACTCTTCCCCGTCCCGCAGCTGGTAGTCCCGAAGATGCGGGAGCACGGCCGAGTACAGCATGAGATCCTCCCTGGAGGCCGATCGCCGGACTAGGGCGGCGTGCAACTGCTTCACGAAGGCCGACTTATCCAGCGCCTCCAAGTACCTCACGCCGACGCTTCCGGGCTTGCGATCGGGGTCAGGACGGCGAGCAGCGCTGTCTCCGAACAAGCCCTTCTGGATCATGTCATCCCATAGACCTTCAAACTCCTCGTGCAAAGCTGCCCTCTCTGACGCATGCAGCGCATTCACGATCAGTACTAGCGCCCGCTCATCCTCCGTCGCCAGCAGTGCATTGAACACCAGAGCGGCGACATCAGGGTCCACAAGGGATACGCCCAGACCACTCACTGCGGGAGCCACGGCGGACTCTTCGGCTTCTAGAAGGCACCGCCCGATCGTGGTCAATGGCTCGGCACCCTCAGCCAGCGCGACAAATGCATCGCGGACAGCACCAGCGGGTGACTGAGCAGCTAGCTGGAGCAGTAGTCGGCGGTGCGAGTCCGTCATGCTATTCCGACGGCACCCTTCATCGGACTCGCCCTGGCCGGCCTCGCCGAGGATCCTCTTTGCCCACCGGCGCATCGTCACTCGGGAGGAAGGGTCGGATGCTACTCGCTCTGCTAGTTCAAGGTCGTGGAGGCGTCGTCTCTCAGGGTTAGAGAGTGAGTCGATCGCTTCGTGCTCTAGCTCAGATAGCTGACCAAACTCACCAAGACGGCCCCTTATCTCGACCGTATCAGCCCACGGCTGCACTCCAAGTACCTGGTAGTAGTCCACGAACTCCTTCATCGGCGCCTCCTGAGCATCAACCGTTTTGCGATGACGTAGAGCAACCAGCCGGGCAGCGCGAAAACCCCAGGCAGAGCAGCAAACGCAGCGAAATACATATGAACCTCCGTGAATGTTGACTATAAAACACCTGTGACGCATCGTCCGTAGACTCATGGTCGACATCGCCGTTCACTCGGCGAATGGAGAGACGGCGCGAGTGCATAGAGTTCGGCGGCAAAGTGCGACAGCTTCGCGAGGAGCGTGGACTGTCGCAGGAGCGGCTCGGGCAGATCGCCGGTCTCGACCGTACGTTCGTCAGCTCGATCGAAGCGGGTCGCAGGAATGTCACCCTCGCCACGATCATCAAGCTGGCGAAGGCATTGGATATCGATCCAGGCGAGCTGGTGGCCGGCACGGGCGGGGCCTCGCGCGACTGACGAGCAGCAGCGTCCGGCCCTCACCCCATACTCGGCTTCTCCTACGACTCCTCGAGACCGATCCGCTTTGCAGCTTCGATCTGCACACGACTGAACACACGGGCGGTAGCATTCGCTACCTTCACGGTGGCACCAGAGATCAACACTGCAGCCTTGAGCGCAGTCTGCTTCGCTTCTCGCCTGACTTCCACCCAGTTCACGTCGGGAAGCGCTTCGACCATCACGTCCTTGGCTGCCGTCAGCCTGTCGCTCGTGGCGTGTCCCAACTGGACTACGTCATACGCCTTGCGAAGCGCAGGCTCAGACAGCACGGCGTACGCAGCATGAAGGTCACTCGCGCTCTTGCGGCTCGCACGACGGGCCTCGACTGCCTCGTGGAAGGCAGCCTCAAGCTCCTCCTGATGGGCTCGCCGGTCCACTCCTAGAACCTCGTACAACGACCTCTCGGTCATACCGAACTCCTTTCCTCTGGCTCGACACAAATGCCGAGCACAACGAAAGGACGGGCCGCCACCAATGAAGATGACGACCCGCCCTGCGGACAACACTCTGAGATCGAGATGCATCTACGGCAGCATCCCGAGATCCCTCATCGAGCTTACGGTTCCGCTCTCACCTCCCCCTATGCAAACCGAGTCCAGAAGCTCAACGCCGCAGATATCGAAGGCCCTTGAGAGGCGGGCACAAAGCTGCCGGTCCGCAGTTGAAAAGGAACTGTCCCCAGATGGATGGTTGTGCACGACAACGGCGGACGCTGCATTGGCGACGATCGCAGGCTTCAGACACTCTCTCGGGTGAACCAGGCTGGCGTTCAACGAACCGGTGGAGATGTGCACTCGGGCGATCAGGTTGTTCTTGGTCGAAAGAAGCAGTAGTTCGAACCTCTCGGCCGGTGCGCCACGGAGATCGGCACACACGGCAGCAACGTCCTCCGGAGTGGATATCTGAACCGTCTCGGTCTCGTAGGCGACCGACTCGTCGCGGACGAGTGCCACGTGGTAATGCGGGACGCGTGCATCCGCAAATGGCTTGTAGACCCGCAGAGCAGGGTTCCTCATGAAATGGCCTCCAGACGTGCAGAAGGGGCGCCGACCGCAATGGCCGACGCCCCCGATGACGGATATGACTTGTGGCGCTACTGCTCGATAGGCAGGGTCGCCTTGCAGGTGCCGGACTTGTAGTTCGTGCAGCCGTAGAACGCGCCGAACTTGCCGCTCCGAAGGACCATCGTCGCCCCACAGGACGGGCAGGTCGGGCTGACTTCACCCTGGGGGCTCGCGCCCTCCTCCTCCGTCGCAGGCGTAGCCTTCGTGTCCTCCGTCGTAGCGGTTGCGGCCTTGGCCTTGGCATCCTTCTTTGCAGTGCTCTTCTTGGTCGACCTCTTCGTCTTCGTGCTCATCTGAGACCTCCATTTGGTCTAGAGACAGAACGAGCCCCGGCTCGTTTGAGCGGGGCTCCCTGATGGCGGCGAGACATCGTCGTCTCACCAGGTATGAGAGTGCGGCCTCTCCTCCCTTCGCCGATCTGTCGGGTTACTCGCTGACGTCACCTCCTCCCTTCGCGATCAGTCGGTTCAGGGCACCCACGGCGTTGCTAGACGCAGGGGCGAGCAGGTGTCCGTAAACGTCCATCGTCGTCTCGATCGATGAATGCCGAGCGAACTCCTGAACCACCTTCGGATGCGCCCCGGTCGAGATCAGTGCTGCGATCGCGGAGTGCCTCAGCTGGTGGAAAGTGCACGGCTCGATGCCGGCCTTTCCGCATGCCTTGGTGAGCTGAACATTGGGTGTCCGGTCGCTAAGCGGGCGCCCGTCGGCGTAGCAGAACACGTAGCCGTTGTCCGGGTCGGGACACCGCTCTCGTCGGGCAAGCAACAGCGGCACGAGCGCCTCGGACATGACAACCGACGCTCGTGAGGAGGAGGTCTTCACCGTGTACTCGGCCCCAGATCTCATTGAGCGGACGAACGCTACTTGCCGCCGCTTGAATGAGACCTGTGGCCAACGGAGCCCGATGACCTCGGCTTTTCTTGCCGCTGTGTAGATGGGCATGGCGATCAACGGCTTCCACGCCTCTGGAGTGGACGCCAGCACGGCGGACAACTCGGCAGGCGTCAGGAAACGCTGCTCCTTACGGTGTTCGCGCGGCGGCTTAACCTTCATCGCCACGTTCGACTCGACGAGCCCCAGTGCCTCGGCAGTCCGAAGCACGGCTCGAAGGACTACCAGCTGGTTGCGGACACTCCGGGCAGCGAAGCCGCGTTTCACCTGCTCCGCTACGAACCTCTGAACGTCAGGTGCTGAGATCTCCGATAGTGCTAGATCGCCGAAGAACGGCACGATATGTCGTTCGAGTAGCGAGTCGTACTCCGATGCAGCCGTGGCTTTGTAGCGCACGGGCGCGACCTCTGTGAGCCATCGGACTACGAACTCGACAAACAGGTGTCAATGACGATTTGAAGTTGACCCCCCTACGCCGATTTGAAGTTGACCCCCTCAGGCGGTCGGTGTCGTGATGATTCCGGCCTTCTTCTTGTCTTTCAGGCGATAGCTCTCGCCCTTGATCGAGA
>Ga0209164_1000781_pt1 | contig 56310 bp, 45 predicted proteins | sample MTBNYHSulfiMetaG_FD_187458 | JGI IMG/M metagenome (GOLD analysis project Ga0209164, IMG submission 187458) | Enrichment culture microbial communities from rom New York Harbor, USA that are MTBE-degrading - MTBE-NYH (New York Harbor Sulfidogenic)... | ecosystem: Environmental > Aquatic > Marine >... | reverse complement strand
GTAAACCCAAAAAACTCGCTATCGTGGCTTGCATGCGAAAACTCTTGACCATTCTCAACGCTATGGTCCGCAACCAGCAACCTTGGCAAGAACACCTGGCCTCTTGACAGATAAGACAGTTGCTACCGCGGAACCCCGACCTGTCTGTGTAGGGGGCGGGTTTCAAACCCGCCCCGGCAAAACCCGACCATACAGACGACGAACCCTGGCGGGTGTGACCGCCTGAACCAACCCCCGCGGTCTGACCTCGAAAATCCCGTATGCGCCGCCCCCACCGCGGCCATCCGACACCATAATTGTAGGGGCGGACCTATGTGTCCGCCCTGATCCCCCCGTGTGCCTCCCGACAATGTAGGGGCGACCGGCCGGTCAACCCTACCGGATGACGATCCAGGGCGGGTATGACCGACTTTCAAATAGGACATAATTTCAAACTGTTCGGAGCTTTTGTTCAGGCCCTTTGATGAAAAATTTTTTCTCCAGCCTCCAGTCGCCAGATACGAAAAAAGTCCTAGACGAACCGGCGCGGCCTAGGACTTAAGTCCTAGTTTCAATCAGGTAAAAATACGAAAAAAACCATACTTTCGGCGTATTGACCTTGGCTGGAGCTTGGCCGTAAAGTAACATCATCAAAGGAGTGTAAAGATTTTCCAGTAATTTTCAACCAAGGGAAGGGGTGGCGGCCATGAAGGGAAAATTAGGTTTATTGGCGGTGTTGGTCGGTCTGTTTCTCCTGATCAGCCCAGCCGGCGGCCAGGCGGCTTACTTTGTCCTGACCGGCGATTATCTTCAGGTGGGCGTGGGCAGCGGCGGGGCACTGATCGATGATGACGCCACGGTGGGACTCAAGTTCGACCCCACGGGTTCGGGCAGTTTTACGGGTCCGGATTTCATCATGCCGGGTACGCCCTTCGAGTTTTATTCCATAGGGCTAAATGGCGATTGGTATTCAGCCGGTTATGATGCGTGGGACGGGATAAACCCCTTCACCATGACCACGGTGAATAGCAGCGGGGCCGGCGTCCTCCGGGCCGACAGCACCGGCGGAGCTTTCGGGGATTTGGGCATTTCTCAGGCGCTTTACTTCAACGCCAACGGCAGCGTCATCCACTTTGAGGTGACTCTGACCAACAACTCCACTTCCACCACTCTGTATGATGTGGCTTACGCCCGGGGCGTCGATCCGGACATGGACTATGACTTATATTGGGATTATGATACGGACAACTGGATCGAGCCCAACTCGGTCTGGTCCCAAGGCCCCTATTCCGGGCTGATCCTGGGACTGGTCGACCTGACCGGCGGCGGCGTTCCGTCGATTGATTGGGATTGGTACGAGGATCCTTATGTTCTATTGACCGGGATGAACTACGGTTACGGCGACAACACCATCAACATGGCTTGGAGTATCGGGTCCCTCGGTCCCGGGGAAAGCGCCCTTCTGGAATTCGACTATGTGATCGGGCAAGGCGAGGGCGGAAGCCCGGTGCCGGTGCCGGCGGCGGTCTGGCTCCTGGGTTCGGGCCTGATCGGCCTGGTCGGACTGCGTCGAAAAATCGCCTAATCTGACTTAAATTCTCCTTCGCGGCTTTATAAACAGGCGGGGCTGCCCTCCAGGCGGTCCCGGCTGTTTTTTTTGTGTAATCTCTAAAGGTTAGGAAAAAGTTCGTCGAGCATTCAAGTCGGGGCTCCCAAGCCGGAGCCTGCGAAAGAGGCTTAAACACATTTAGTCTTTATGGGCCGCCCCGACCATTCATTGTCGGGGCGGCCCAGAGGAAGCTGGGCTTCCAGGGCGGGGTTCCAAAGCCGGGCGTCCCACAGCTCTGCAGTGGGTAAAATTTTGCTCCCAAGCAAGGGTGGCTTCGATCCCGCCCCGGCGGGATTGTCGAAGTTCCGAAGGAACAAGAGGCTTGGCGCAGCATCCGGCTCGGTGGGAAGGTCCGTGGGCAACCCTATTGTATTCTTCGATGGGTCCTCTTGTCCGCTTGGCGGCAGACCCGGACGTTGTCCGGGCCACCCAGCCAAACCCCAAACCCGCCCTGGAGGGACGGGACGAATCTAGCCTGGGGTTTGAACCCCAGGAGAACTGAATTATTTTTTGAATTTCACTTTATTGAAATGATATGCTATGGTCGGCTCGGCTGACACATTGGTCAGACCAGCCTGCCGAAATGGGTCCCTTTTTCGGGACCGCGGGTTGAAATTATGTTTTTGGAGTTTGAGGCCATGAAGCGCAAGATGCTCATCGGCAAGATTCACCGGGCCACGGTGACCGAAGCCGCCCTGGATTACATGGGCAGCCTTTCGGTGGACAAGGAGCTCCTTGAGGCCGCCGGTTTCTTGCCCTACGAAATGGTTCAGGTCTACAACATCTCCAACGGAGAACGATTCGAAACCTATCTGATCGAGGCTGAGCCGGGTTCCCGGGAAGTCTGTCTGAACGGTGCGGCCGCCCGGAAGGGCACGGTCGGCGATCGGGTTATTCTGGCGGTGTATGGTTTGTGCGACGAGGAAGAAGCTCGGGCCATCAAACCGCGGGTCGTTCTGGTGGATGAAAAGAATCGGATCGTAAGCGGCCCGCCCGCCTGAAGACCGGAGGCCGAGCCTGGCCTGAGAACCCTAACGCCGATGGCAGGCCACAAAATGCCCCGGTGATATTTCCCGAAGCTGGGGGGTCTGCCGGGAACAAATCTCGATCCGCTCCGGACAGCGGGTATGGAAAAGGCAGCCGGGCGGCGGATTTATGGGGCTGGGCACGTCGCCGCTCAAGGCCGGCCCTTTTTTCTTGGCCCCCGGCCGGGGCACTGGAATCGAAGCCAGGAGGGCCAGGGTATAGGGGTGGTGACGGGTTTGTCCGAATTGCTCTTTAGGAACGATTTCAGCCAGACGGCCTAAGTACATCACGGCCAGACGGTCCGAGACGTAGCGGACCAGGGAGAGGTCGTGGGCGATGAACAAATAGGTCAGATTGTACTTGCCCTGGAGGTCTTTGAGCAGATTGATCACCTGGGCTTGGATGGACACGTCCAGGGCCGAAACCGGTTCGTCGGCCACGATCAGGTCGGGTTCCAGGGCCAGGGCCCGGGCGATGCCCACCCTTTGGCGCTGGCCGCCCGAAAACTCATGTGGATAACGATGGTAATGTTCCGGCCGCAGCCCGACTTCGGCCATAAGTTCCAGAACCTTGCTTCGCCGCTCTTCCCGGCTGCCTAGGCTGTGGATGACCAAAGGCTCGCCGATGATCCCGCCCACGGTCTTGCGCGGATTGAGAGAGGAATAGGGGTCCTGAAAGATTATCTGGACCCGCCGGCGGAAGCGGAACATCTCCCGGCGGTCGAAACTCAGGACCTCCCGGCCGTCGAAGATGATCCGGCCTTCGGTAGGTTCTTCCAGACGCAGCACCAGCCGGCCCAGGGTGGTCTTGCCGCACCCGGATTCGCCCACCAGACCCAGGCACTCCCCACGGGCGACCTTTAAACTGACTCCGTCCACGGCCTTGAGAGTCTGCCGACGCCGGTCCAGGAAAGAGGCGGCCGCCCCGTAGTATTTTTTCAGGTTTTCCAGTTCCAGTAAAACGCTCATGACCAAGACCGGTATTTAAAACAGCGCACCAGGCGACCCTGGCCTAGACCATAGAGAGGCGGTTCTTCCAAAGGACACGGCTCGAACACGTCCGGACAGCGGTCGTGGAATTTGCAGCCCGAGGGCAGATCGGTCAGCGAAGGAACGATGCCTTGGATGGCCCTCAGCCGGCTGACGGCCGACGTGGTCGGCGGCGGAGGCAAGGACCGGAGCAAGCCCTCGGTGTAGGGATGGGCCGGCTGTTCAAAGAGTTCCTTCACTGGGCCGGATTCGACGATGCGGCCCGTGTACATGACCGCGACCTGGTCGGCCATTTCAGCCACCACCCCCAGATTATGGGTGATCAAAAGAATAGCCGTCCGAATTTCGGCCTGCAATTGGCGCATTAGGTCAAGAATCTGGGCCTGAATGGTCACATCCAGGGCCGTGGTCGGTTCATCCGCGATCATCAGCTTGGGCCGGCAGGCCAGGGCCATGGCGATCATGACCCGCTGGCGCATCCCGCCGCTCATCTGGTGAGGGTACTCCCGGACCCGCCGCTCGGGCGAAGGGATGCCCACCTGCCGGAGCATCTCGGCCGCGGCCTTAAAGGCCTGGGCCTTGCTCAAACCTTGATGGACCCGGAAGACCTCGGCGATCTGGTCGCCCACGGTGAAGACCGGGTTGAGCGAAGTCATGGGCTCCTGAAAGATCATCGAGATTTCGTTGCCTCGAAGCCGTCGCATTTCCGCTTCGGACAGCCCGAGCAAATCCCGGCCGTCCAGCAGAATCCGGCCGGATTCGATCCGACCGGGCGGGTTGGGCACCAGCCGCATGATCGACAGGGCGGTCACGCTTTTGCCGCACCCGGATTCGCCGACTAGGCCCAGGGTCCGCCCCTGGTCCAGGCTGAACGACACTCCGTCCACGGCCCGGACCAGGCCTTCCTGGGACTCGAACACGGTGCAAAGATTATCCACTTCCAGCAGCGCAGGCAAAAGCTCCCCCGGATCGTCACTTATACCATCGCTTCAGCTTTAACAGAACAGCCGGCCTTTTTCAACGACGGAAAAACCGGCCGCCGGAATGAAGCCGCATCGAAAGCGTTTTGAGCCGATGGCCATGTAATTTAGGGTTTGAACTTATTTTGTTTTTGGCGGGGGGCAGAAATAATTTACCTCGAAAGGGAAAAAGTCCGCCGCCATCGCCGCCCACTCCCCCCCTTAATCCCCCCGTCAACGGAGAGAGGCCCCCCTTCATCCCCCCGTCAACGGGGGGAAAGAAGAATGTGGAGAGGACTCCTCTTGCTCCCTCCCCGTTGACGGGGAGGGTCGGGGTGGGGACTCCCTCCCCGTTGACGGGGAGGGTCGGGGTGGGGACTCCCTCCCCGTTGACGGGGTGGCTCTGGGTGGGGACTCCCTCCCCGTTGACCGGAGGGCCGGGGTGGGGTTTTTATTTTGCTCCTTTGAGAAAAGACCAGCCCGCCTCAGGCGCCCGGCTTATTTCGGGGAATATTCAACAACGCAAAATGCTCCGTTTAAATATTGCCTTGTCTTCATTTTCGAGTTATACTTTTCTTCATAATCGGTCCTGAAACATAAAAACGTCGCAACTTCCGCCTGGGGGTGTGAATTTTCCAAATTACGCCCGGAGGAGACGGGCGGACTGGGTGTCGGGGCCGATGGCCGACCGGACGGGATGAGCATTTTCAGGGGGATGGGGGCGGATTTTGAACCAGGGGGCGTCGATCCGCAGGAGGCCCTATGTCGGATCAACCGCCGGCCGTCGAAGCATTATCCGGAGAACTGGACTGGTTAAGGCAGCGGATTCGGGAGCTGGAAGCGAAAGAGGCCCGGACCCTCAGGGTCGAGCAGGCCCTCAAACTTTCCGAGCAACTTTACTGGACCCTCCTCGAACAGGCCCCGGTGTCCATCATAATCTTCGACCAGGACGGGGTCATCCAATTCGTCAATGACTACCACATAAAAAAATTCGCCGGTGATAAGGTCGGCAAGGATTATTACCTTGGGGCCAAGATCACCGAACTGCCGCGGACGGTGCGGTCCGGCATCGGACCGGATTTGCGCCTGATCCTCGAAGGCCGGGCCGTGGAACTCAGTGACGTTTTTGTTCCTGAATTCATCGGGGGAAAGCCAGGTTACGTCAATGTCCGCGGCGCGCCCCTGTTCCATGGGGATCAAGTCGTGGGCGGCATCCTGATTCAGGAAGACATCACCGTTTTGAAGGAGGCCGAGACGGCCATTGTCCGGGCCAAAGAGCAATGGGAACGGACTTTTGACGCCGCGCCCGATCTTATCGCCGTGATTGCACCTGACTACCGGATTCTCCGCCTGAACCTGGCCATGGCCGAACGATTGAACCTGACCCCGCAAGAAGCGGTGGGCCGGAAATGTTATGAGTTGATCCATGGAACCGGGCAGCCGCCGGATTTTTGCCCTCATGCCCGGTCCATGGCCGACATGCGTGAACATTCAATCGAAGTCTTCGAGCCCCGCCTGGACGGTTGTTTCTTGGTCACCACTTCCCCTCTTTTTGAAATCAACGGAACCCTGGCCGGTTCGGTCCACGTGGCCAGGGACATCACGGCCATCAAGAAAGGCGAAGAAGCCCTGCGCTCGGCCCATGCCGAACTCAACCAGATTTTCGAAACGGCCGCCGACGGTATGAGGATCATCGACGCCGATTTCAACGTGCTCAGGGTCAACGAGACTTTCGTCCAACTAAGCGGGGTGCCTAGAGAGGAGGCCGTCGGCAAAAAATGTTATGAAGTATTCTCAGACTCATCCTGCCGGACCCCGGACTGTCCCCTGCCCCGGATTCTGAACGGTGAAGAACGGATCGAAGCGGACGTGGACAAAAAACGACCGGACGGCAGCGCGGTCTCCTGTCTCATGACGGCCAAGCCCCTAAAACGGCCTGACGGCGAAATCGTGGGCATGGTGGCCGACTACAAGGACCTGACCGCCCGGAAGCGCTTGGAAGAGCAGCTCAGTCATTCTCAAAAGATGGAAGCCATGGGCCGGCTGGCCGGCGGCGTGGCCCACGACTTCAACAATCTTCTTTCGGCGATCATCGGGTACAGCGAGTTGATTTTGCTTAAGCTGGACCAGAAAGACCCGGTCCGCCGGGACGTCGAACAGATTCATCGGGCCGGGATCAGGGCCGCGGACCTGACCCGTCAGTTATTGGCCTTCAGCCGCAAGCAGAGACTCGAACCGCGCCTCCTGGACCTTAATGCCGTCATCACCGACATGAAAAAGATCCTCCTCCGGGTCATCGGCGAGGATATAAAGCTGACCACGCGGCTGGACCGGAATTTGGGCCTGGTGCAGGCCGACCCCGGGCAGATCGAGCAGGTCATCATGAACCTGGCCGTCAACGCCCGGGACGCCATGCCCCAGGGCGGAAACCTGGCCATCGAGACCGGCTGCACGACTCTGTCCGAAGAAAACCCTTCTGCTCTCCCCCCCGGAACTTACGTGACCTTAACCGTGAGCGACACCGGCCTGGGCATGGACCCCGAGACTCAAAGCCATATCTTCGAACCGTTTTTTACCACCAAGGACCCGGGCAAGGGCACCGGGCTGGGTTTGGCCACGGTCTACGGCGTGGTCAAACAGAGCGGCGGAGACATTTCCGTGACCAGCGCTCCGGGACAAGGGACCACTTTCAGAATTTACTTGCCGCGGGTCGAGGCTACGGTGGCGGCCTTCCAGGAAGAGCTGTCCGAAGCGAGTTCTTGGCTGGGCCGGGAAACGGTTTTGCTGGTCGAAGATGAAGAGATGGTCCGGAACCTGGCCGCGGAAGTTCTGAAAAAGAACGGTTATACCGTTTTGGTCGTCTCGAACCCCGGCGAAGCCCTGCTTCTGGCCGAAAGACATCCCGAGCCCATCCACCTCGTTCTGGCCGACGTGGTCATGCCTTTGATGAACGGCCCTGAACTGGCCGGGCGGATCAGCCGGCTGCGGCCGAAGGCCCAAGTCTTGTTCATGTCCGGATACGCCGACGAGACCCTGGCCCGCCACGGACTCCTAGAGGCCGACGCCGCCTGCGTTCATAAGCCGTTCACTCAAGAAACACTGGTGCGCAAGATCAGAGAAATCCTGGACGGCCTGGATGACAAGCGCGGCGGGGCCGCTGTCAGGAGCAGCCCCGCCTAGGTTGAAGTAAGAGGAGAAGGAGGTTTGAGGTTGGGTTAGGAGATGATTCTTCGCCGCAGTCCGACCAGGCTGATCAGGCCGAAAGCCAAGAGCCAGACCGCGGGTGGAGCCGGGACCGGACTCGGGCCGTCGTCTCCACCGTCAGCCAGGGTCACGTCGCCGGTCCAGGTGACTCGGTAATCGCCGTGGCCGTGGACATACCAGTTATAGTCGCCGTCGTAAGCCGTGTAGGGGCCCCAGCTGGCGTCATTGATTTCGGTCGGGGCCACCAGACCCAGATAATGGGTCCCCACCGATAAAATGTAGTTTCCGGCGGCCAGAGGCAAAGACAAATAGGAATCCAAAGCGCTGATACTGCCGTCAGCCGCCCCTTCCGGACCGGAATAATCGTCGTTCCCTGCGATGAAGTCAGACCCGTCCAGGTCGCCGTCATCATGGAATAGATAAATGTAAGGATCGATGAAGGCGATTTCCCCGTCGCCGTTGACATCGAAAACGTTGAAGGTATTCCAGTCGAATTCCACCGACAAAAGGTCGATGGTTATATGGTCATCCGAGTTGACCGTAAAATAAAGGTAATCCACGGTGCTGACCGTGGTGTTGAACCAGGCCGGGTTGCCCGCCGGTTCGCCGTCGAGCCGGTAAATCGAACCGTTGTAAACCGCACCGGCCCTGGCGGTCCCGGCCGCCCCTCCCACCAAGACCAACACCGCCATAACCAGCAAAATCTTTCTCATGACCCCCATCCTGTATACCCCTATCAAACTTCCCATGATGAAAGGATAACCTTGGGGCCGGCCAGAAGACAATACGCCGAAAGTATGGTTTTTTTCGTATTTTTTCAGGCGATCGACCTAGAAGGAAGTACCAGATCCGCCGAGTCCGCCTAGGACTTTTTTCCTAGACCGACCGCTGTAGGCTGAAGCAAAAATTTTTCATCGGCCCGGACGCCCCACACCTCTGCTCTGGGCCGGTTTTTCTCAATCCCAGACCTTTCCTCGTGGCCCCGATCCCATCTCAGCCGGGGTTGTGGGGGCGGCCGTAGCCCGCAAGAGGCGAACCTTGTGTTGGGAGTCGGCCCGGACAACGTCCGGCTCCGCCGTCAGGCGGACAAGAGGTTTAGCCGAGCAAGTCATAAGGTGGCCGGCAAATCTTCCGGGCTGAGACAGACCCTGCACCACGCCTCTTGTTCCTTCGGAACTTCGACAACAAGTTGTCGAAGCCACCCTAAGATGCACCTGACTTCTTCTCCGCCCGGGTGGCCCCGACAACTTGTTGTCGGGGCGCCGCAGGCGCAAGAGGTGCGCCTGGGGTTGAAGGAACGGTCGCTCCTACCCCGCGGACCGCCGGCCTGATTGCGTCGGGGCGGATTTCAAACCCGCCCCGCATGGGGGGACGGGATATTTTCCGGATCAATGCGCCAGGGTTCGTCATGTGTAGGGGCGACCGGCCGGTCGCCCCTACCCCGCGGACCGCCGTCCCAGGGTAGGGGCGAACCTATGTGTTCGCCCAAAGCTTTCCCCCTCTCCCCTTGGTAGATGGCCGGGGTGAGGGTCCTTTCTACCCTCCCTGGCAATGCCCCGAGCTCGCCCGCCCGGCCCGGAACCACGGCCCCCTCCCCGCCAAATTTCTTGACATTTCCCCCTGATATAATTTATAAAATCTCCGGGGGCTCCACCGTGGCCTTTCACCAGAATGGACGGAAAATTATGCGTGTTCTAAAATTTAACCACCGCACCTTTCCGCTGGTTCCCAAGCTCCAGTTTGAGAACCCAGAAGGCAAATACACTCGGACGTTAAAAAGTGCCGCTCCTTCATCGCTCTATTTTTTAGCGCCGGTGATTTTTGACGCTATATGTTCAAAATAATATTTAGAAACGATCTGGAGTTCAAAAATGGTAAAAATAAAATGGGATATCTTTGTATGGGACACACTTTCATCTTTTCGGTCTATTCAGAGATACTTTGAATTAGTTGAATCCCAGATTAAAAAGGTCAAGGATGAAGAATGGGAGCAATTGCAACAGTTACCTGTCCCAAGAGATGAGGAAGAATATCAAACAGAATATGCACCAGAAATTGGAGCCCATAAACACGAATATGAGGAAGTTTTGCCAAGGCTAGTCAGCTACTCCTTTGTCCTTATGCTATTTTCAGAATTAGAATTCAGAATAAACGAAATATGCAGGGTGTTAAAAAAGAGGGAAAATGTCCCTTTAAAGATAAACGATTTCAAAGGTAATCTAATTGAAAGATTTACCAAGTTTCTTATAATAGCGAATAAGTCTCAACTGGAAAAAAATGATAGAGACGAAATAGATAATTTTGTAGTAGTACGTAATTGTATTGCTCACAACAATGGTTTTTTGAGCAATTTTAAAGATGCAAAAAAACTTAGCAATATCGCCAAAACAGAACGACACCTGGAGATAGACGGTAGAGGGGAGAATGCCAGGATCCTGGTTTTGAGCGGGTTTTTATATTCAAGGTTCGAATTTTTCATGGAAATGTTTAAGAGATTATTTGATTCCTTAAATTTCGGTCCAGAAATTCCAATTATTTTAGACAAAGAACAGAGTTAAGGACATATAGCAATTGCATTAAGGCGGATTGTAATTCCGCTGCAATTTATTGCAAGCCGGTTATGCGGAGTGTTGGAATCAAAGAATAGAAGACTAACTTTCAATGGGACCGCGATCATGATGCCTAACGACCCAAACTACCAGAACCATCCAGTTTTCGATGATATTGACCAGTATATCGAATTCTACAAGTTCATGGCCCATTCTGTCTTTCAGTTCGTCTCAATAGGCACGCAGTCTATCTGCAATATAGACTCGTACGTCTTTTCTTCCATCCAAGGGACGTTGTCATCAATCCGCACTATTCTTCGTGAAGGGAGGATCAACGATGCCTATGCGTTACTCCGGAAGTACTACGATTCGGCCATAATCACCATTTACTCCAATCTATATCTCGAAGAATACTTCAGCATTGAGAACTTCGTTGTTCGGCAGATAGATGATTGGCTAAAAGGCAAAGATCGCCTTCCCGAGTATCGAATCATGTCGGAGTACATTCGTAAGTCCCCGAGAGTTTTGCCGATTACGAAACTTGTCTTCGGCGACGACCGCTACAAGCGACTAAGGGAGCGGTGCAACGATCATACACACTACAACTTTTACCAAAATGTTCTTCTCAACGACCCAGAGATACACCTCCCAAATCGACAAAAGATTCTGGACGTTTTCGCTGAAGATGTGCGTGATGTCTTAATTCTACATGTCGCCTATCTTTTCTTTGCCAAGGGGTACTACATGGCATCGAGTGACTATATTGACTGTTTAGAGTGTGGACTCACCCCAGAACCAGATTCTCAATACTGGGTGGCTCCCTTTGTTCAAGAAATCTTTGATCAGATCGTGGCACGGTATCGGCCGGACATAGCGGCCACAATCAGGAACCACACTAGCATGCACCTTAAATGACAGAGACCAACAATACGGTGGAGAGGTGCCGGCAATTTTGCTGCACCGGCCCTCCACAGCTCTCCTCTGGAATATTTTTTATCTTGAATTCCTGGGCTGAATACTTAGGCAATCAGTCCAGTCCGGTGCCAAATGGATTGACTGACGGCATTGCCTCAGTCACCCTGCGACACTTCCTCTTTTTTCTCTTTGACCCTGGCTTGCGTCCCGTAAATAAAAACACTGACCAAGGAAGTCAATCCGGCCCCGCCGATTATGGTCCCGGCCACCCCATGACCGGTGACGATACAATACACACCGCCGCCAACTGTAGCCAATCCAAGCAAAAAAGCAAATAAAATCCCTAAAAAGCTGTTTAGAATCTCGGATTTTAACTGACGCCGCTCCAATTCCTGGCGATGCGCTGATTGGCGTTCGGCCATTCCGATGATTCGGTCAGCCGAACCGGGCAAAACTTTTTCAAAATGTTCAAGCAGGGCCGGATGAGGAATAGGCCCGCTGTAGGCCGCATGCGCCTGGATAATCTGCCGAATCTGTTGCTCTTTTTGTTCAGAATCTTCAGCTTTATCCTGCGATGGTGACGGGGCCGGCGGTTCGGACTTCTTCTGCTCGGACATCTGGCTTTAGAAGGAACTTTTTACGGCCGATTTTAAATCTTGACTCACAGCCGCCCAGTCCGCCGCCAGCGCTTTGGAGTCTGCTTCCGCCGGCTGAGAACGTCCCCGCTTGATGTCCACGATCAAGGGGGCGCTTTTTGACCTGGCCGCCCCCAGATCAAGAACCCGGGCCATGCCTTCCAATAGCGCTCTGCCTTGGCCGTTTTTTCGCTTCTGTTTCATTTCAGCCTCCGATAATAGTATACCCCGCCCCCGCCCGTTTTTGTCAAACGAAATAGAAAAACCGGAGAAATGACTAATTGAACTTTGACCGCCCCGAATTATTACTCAAGGCCAAATCAACCATGGCTTAGCCTGTTATGCCCCCCCTCACGGCTTGATGAAATAAACCTTCTCCATCAGCACTTCTTCGTCGTGGGTCTTGACGATGTCCGGGTAGGTCGGGTTGAGGCTCTTGAGCACAATGGCCTGGTCGTGGAATTCGACCAGCTTGACCCAGCAGTTGTAATCCTTGTCCTTGAAAATGACGTAATCCCCGTTGGCGATCTCCGGCCGGGACTCCGGCTTGATGTACAACGTGGCCCCCTCCTTGAGGAACGGCCGCATCGAGTCCCCCCGGACCCGCACCGCATACATGCTCCGGGCCTGCTTGAGAGGAACTTCCGGCGGGACATCCACCTCGTCCAAACCGTTGCCCGGACCATAACCCCCGTCGGTCCACTGGAAAGGCGACCCGGCCGAAACATAGGCGATGACCGGAATAGGCTGCTCGGGCTCGTAGTCCGGAGGCGTATCCGACCGGGCCAGACGCTGGTAAATGGGCCGGGCCTCGGACGGAGACTTGTCCAGCCGGGCCGCCAGCAAAACCTTGGCCAGGTCCAGACCCAGGCCCCGCGCCATCTTGAGCAGAATCTCGTCGGTCGGCACCCGGTCGGCCCGCACCGTCTTGGAAACGTAATCGGCCGAAATCCCGCACATCTTGGCCGCCCCGGCGTAGTCCACCTTCAACTCTTTCAGCCGCCGGCCGATCAGCTTGGCCAGCCTGTTTTCTCGATGTTCCATATCCTAGTTTTATCTACAGCTTGTCTATAATGTCAAGCAAAAAATACATCGGGTCTCACTTTTTTCTTGACAACTCATAATACATGTTGTATAATAGCCCAAAATCGTCGCTGGAAAGGACGCCCAAAAAAATCAGCCGCCATAAGACCTAAGGGCTAGGCAATAAGACGGCTGACGCCCCTAAAAAGGCCAATCCTTGCCGGCGGCCCTAGTACCCGAGGTCTAGGTGGACGGGCCCGGACCAGACCCGGCTAGGGCAGCCCCCATCAGATAAAAAGGAAGGAAGGGCGCTTTTACCAAGCGACCGCGGCTAAGGCAACAGAGAAACCTAAAACCCTAACCTGTCCAAGCCGGCTTGACAGCCTTTAATGATGACCGCTAAGGCAACTAAATGATGATGATGATTAATGATGACCAATAACGAGGAACAAAAAACAAACGGCCGATCCTTCAACGACTATGAACCTAATATCTTGTCATGGCGAAAATTAATGTCTTCCCCATCTGTAGGGGCGGACCTGCGTGTCCGCCCTCATCCCCCGTGTCCCTCCCGACCATGTAGGGGCGACCGGCCGGTCGCCCCTACCCCGGACCGGCCGACCTGCCGGCGTCGGGGCGGGTTTCAAACCTGCCCCTGCGCAGGCGGACGGGATGGCAGAGCTGGAAACGTAAGCCGGTTTTTTGGCAACCTGCCCCTGCGCAGGCGGACGGGATATTTTACGGGTCAATGCGCCAAGATTCGTCATCTCTAGGGGCGACCGGCCGGTCGCCCCTGCCCCGGACCGGCCGACCTGTCTGCGTAGGGGCGGACCTGTGTGTCCGCCCTCCACACCGGCCACGGGAATTTTTTTTAACCATCTGCCATACATATAGTCTGTATTTAAACCGCCGGATCAAACCCGGCCGCTCAACACCAGGAGGTCATCATGAACCCTGATTCCACCACCCGACGTCCGGCCGCTCCGGCCCGCCGGCCCAGGCCCGACCAGCAGCCCCCCAGGCCGCTCTTCAGCCCGCTCCAAGCCAAGGCCCGAGCCAAAGAACTGGCCGCCCTGGTCAAAGAATTTTTGATTCAAGGCGAAGACTACGGCCGGCTGAACCAGGCCGCCAAACCCAGCCTGTTTAAACCCGGCGCGGAAAAACTCTGCCTAACCTTCGGGCTGGCCAAAAAGGTCGAAATAGTCGGCCGGATCGAAGACTGGGACGGCGGCTTTTTCCATTACCTGGTCAAGGTCAGCCTGATCAGCAAGTCCGGCGGCCGGCTCGAAGCCGAAGGCCTGGGCTGCTGCAACACCCGGGAAGCCCGGCTGGCCGGACCCGACGCCTACGCCCTGGCCAACACCGCCCTGAAAACGGCCGAAAAACGGGCCCTGGTCGACGCGGTCCTCGCCGCCACCTCCAGCAGCGGCCTGTTCGCCCAGGACCTCGAAGACTTCACGGACCACACACCAGGCGGACCCGAACCCCCATCAGACCCTCCGGAAACCGGCGGACTGACCCCCGGCCAAATCCTGGCCCTCAAAGGCACCCTCAAAACGGCCGGGCTGGCCGAAGACGACCTTTTAAAAAAATGGGGCCTCCAACGATTGGACCAACTCCGACCCGGTCAGCTCAAAAGCGTCCTCGCCTGGATCAACGCCCGACGGAACGGCCATGAAGTTTGACTCCGCCGGCCAGGCCCTGGCTTATTACTGGACCCGGCGGACCACCTTGAGCGGTCCGGCCAGGGTCGCCCTGATCCCGGACCAGGCCCGGCCCGAAACCCCGGCCAACCCGGCCGAAGAACGGCTCGAACCCATGCTGACCCTGTCCCTCTGCCTGAAAGCTCTCCGGCCCGGCGAAAAAAAGGCCCTGGAGCGACTGCTGAGCCACCCTGACCTGTCCTTGAAACAAGTGGCCCGTCTTTACCGGACCAGCCCGGCCGTCCTCAAGAAGAGACGCCGACAAGGCCTGGACCGGTTCGAGGCCGAACTCAAACGCCGGGGCTTGCTGTGAAGCCTGAAACTGAAAACGGGACCCCTTCGGTCTTCCACCTCGAAGTGGCCCGGGGCTGGAAAAGCATCGCCGAAATGCTCGGCGGCTGCTCGATTAAACATGCCCGGACCCTGGCCCGGCGGCGCGGCCTGCCCGTCCGCCTCGAAGCCGGAACCCCGACCCTGGACCTGGCCGAATACCTCGAATGGCGGCGCAATTTGATGATGTGGAAAGAGCGGGAAGAAAAATGCCTCCGGCGGCCGGGGGGTTAGCAACCCCCTCAGCCGCCGGAGGCATTATTGGGGGCGGAGCCGCCAATATTACGGCAAACGATTATGAATCTGGGTGAAGAAAGTGCCGGCCCAAGGCAAACGGCCGGACCAGAACTGCCAGAATCGGCGGTCGATGAAAATATGGACCCGGGCCTGGCCCTTCCCCTGCCCTTCGACCACCACCCGCTCGATTTTTTCCGGAAACTCGTTGGTCGGGCCTTTTTTGACCGCCAGGCTCCAGACTCCAGGCCCCAAAACCTTGGTCCCGGTCACGGCCAGGTCGTAATCGGCCAGGGCCGCCTTGGTCGCGGCCAGGACCTTTTCCGCCGAGGCATAAAACATGTTGGACGCCGCGGCCTCCCCGCCCAAGTCGGCCGTCCCGGCCTTCTCCGGACCGGCGCAGGCCGGGGCCAAAAACAGCACGACCGCCAAAATCAGGACCAGCTTTCCGGACATGACCGCCTCACCTCTTACGACCTGTCTACCACATCAGGCCCCGAACCACAAGCGCTTCGGCCGCGCCCGGTGAAAGCCTTCCGGTCAGGCCGGTATCCAAACCCCATAGCTATCTATCGACCACCCGACCTCCTGGTTATTCTCCGAAGATGAACCGGGGGCCCAGGCCAGGTCGCCTTTCCACAGGCTGCCCGGGTTCCATCCGCCAAGGAGTTCTTTCAGGCCCCACATCTTCCGGCTTGAAGCCCGACCGTCCCCCAATGCATGTCCCCAAACGAAACCGCTTTTTATTTCGGGATTCTCTTTGTCCAGATGAACGGACCGGCCGAATGTGAATTCTTGGTCGGCGGGCCTATCATCCGGGCTTTCCCGGCGGAGCCTGCCCAGGCCGGAAGTCAGGTCTCCACCGACGAACAAGGTTTCCAGTCCTTCCAGGCGCTGCCGGAAGCCGTTGTTCTTCAGAAAGACATACCCCAGGAGAAAGACGGGCTTGGGTTCCGCCCGAGGCTCGGATGGATTGCGCCACCAGGGATTAAGACACTCGGTCTCCCGCAGGGTCTCTTCAGCGGCCGCGTCGGTTTCAGGCGCCACGGCGGTGGCTGGCCGGGAGTCGAGCAGGCGACGCCGGAAGTCACGGTCCGAGATGTCTGCGCCGTCCTGACGACGCCAACGCAAGCCGAATTTCCGTTCGTCGTTCTCGTTCCGCTTATCCGCTTCCGGTTTTACGTATTCCGGACACCAGACCAGGTAGTCATCCCCGTTTTTCTCGGCCGGGTACAGATAGGTGAACCGGCAGTTGACCCCGACTTCCTTTCCGAATTTACCGTAACAGGGAAATTTGGATTCCTCATCGCCTTTCAGCCGGGCCAGTTCCGCGGTCACCGCGCCGTGAACGGCCCGGGCCGGCACGTACAGCCGGGTCCGGTTCAAAGACCCGGCCGGCGGCAGGCCGATGAAAAGCGGGGCTTCCAGCCGCCAGACCCAGCGATGCACGGTCCAGGTCATGCCGCCGCCTCGCTTTCTTCTTCACGCTCCAAGGCGTGATACCGAGCGTAGACCAGGGCCTGCCGGAGCAGGTCCCAGGCCAGCAGCCACCGCCACCGGTCAAGGTCTTCAGCCATTTTTTGGAGTCTGGTAAAGATTTTATCCTTGTCAGCATCGGGGTTGGGGTCGAGGTCGGGGAATAAAGGAGCCTGCTGCGGCGTCTCTTTCAGAAACTTATGAAGGCTGTTGCGGACACTCTCGGCCATCTTTTTATTTTTATGAGCCTGGAGGAAAAGGAAAAGCGCGTACACGCCTTGTTCTTCCAGGACCGCCAGGGCGCTGGTGATGACCTTGGCCAGGTCTTTCGACGGCTCCGGCGCGATGGCCCGGCCGGCTTGGGCGCAGGCCAGGTCCAGGTTTTCAAATTTCGGCGCGTCCATCACGGACCCTCCTTTTCCGCTTCGGCCGGGCCGGCAACCTCCTCGGTCTCCAGCACCTTCAGCCGCCCCAGGCCCCGGCTGCCCAGGCCGCCGAGGCCCAGATGTTCCAGATAAGAACCAGCGCCGGTGACCTTCTCTTTGACCTCTTCCGGCGACTTGACGGCCTCGATCTCTTTTCCGTCGATCCTGAAGTGCTTGGGATTCCGGCAGGTCAGTTCCCAGAAAAGCACCGTGCCTCTCGGCAGGGCCTCGTAGGTGAACAAGGCCTTGTCTTCGGCCGCGCCGGTGGCCGGATGGATGGCCACCGAAGTGCGGACCTCCAGGTTGCTGTTGACGATATGGGCGAACAACTTGTCGGAGACCACGCCAGTGGTCTTGAGAATGTGCGGTGGTACGCCTCTTTTGTTCAGGAATTCTGAAACACTATTCAGCTTGTCCCATTCTTTGACCGGCAGATAAAGCCAGCCGAGATTCAAACGTTCTGCCTTCTCTTCGCCGGGGTTGTTCTTCGTTTCTTCTGTTTTGTTGAGGCGGTAAAAAAAGTCCGGCTCAGGAAGATCATCAAGTTCCAGGCCGGTCGGCCGCAGGGCCAAGGGAGAGGTGATCCATTGCGGTCCCAACTGCGAAGCCACGGGAAAGAGCAGGACCTGGAGGTCGCTGAACGCGGCCAGGCCGGCGAAGCCGCCTTCGGCGTCCCGGCCCCTGGCGAAGCCGAACACGGTGCAGACCTTGCAGTCGTGCCGGCGGCAATGATCGCTCTTCCCGTCTTTGGACTGCCCCAGGCCGGCGCAGTCGGGATAGTATGGCTTTCGTCGGCCATCAATCTCTCGAGGCGGTTTATCGTTCTCACACTTCATGGCCGCGTAGGCCCGCATGACCCCGGCCAGGCTGGACCCCGGTATCTTGGGAATCCGGGTGACCGGGTCGCGGACGATGGGGTTGTCCACTCGGCCCAGGCGGCTGCCGCCCGTGCCCACGTGGATGGGATCGAGGGCCAGGCCGGCAAACGGAAAGGTTTCAAAACTTTTATTATTTGTGGTCATCGCTCACCTCCGGCGGCGTGCTTTTTCAGCACGGTCAGGTGCCACTCCAGGCACCAGTCCAAAACACCGTCCCGGGCCGCCTGGACCAGGGTTTCCAGGTCCGCGCCCCTGGCCTCCAGGCGCCGGCCGAGGACGGCCCGGACCAGGTCCAGCCAGGCTGCCCGGCCGCCTTCGAGCCATTTCCCGTCCGGCCCATGCCAGTCCTCACGGCGGGCGGCCAGTTCGGACCAGGCCCCGTGGAGCGCGGTCCGGCTGGGGGCCAGGCCTTCGATCAGTTTCCAGAGGCCGCGCATCCGGGTCCAGTCCGCCAACGGCCAGATTTTCAAATGTTCGAACCGTTTGGCCCCGGCGTCCAGGAAGAGCGCGGCCAGACGCGACGGGTAAACAAAAACGCCGTCCCCGGCCCGCAACTCCTTGACGTGCCGGTAGACTTGACCCCGGGGATGCCGGAAATCCAAGGGGAAACGGACCTCTTGATCCTCCACGGCCAGGTAGGGGTAAAAGACGTCTTCCCGGCCGTCGGGCAGGGTTGCGGGCACGGTCTGGAGAAATTCCCCCCGGCCGTCGAGGGGCGCGAGGCGGAGTGCGGTTACGCCGGCCCGGGTCTCGACTTCGGCCACCCGCCAGGTTTCGGACTCGGTCCGGTCGAGATCGCTTTCGATGGTCCGGACCGCCTCGATTACGGCCTGGAAGGGCGTCTTCCGGGGAAAGGCCGCGATCCCGGCCCGCAGGGGCAGCCGGTCCCAGACCCGACCGAATTGTTCCCGCCAGGCCTCCACGGCCCGGTCCAGACATTCGGACGCGGCGGCCAAAGGCAAGAGGACCCGGAACCGGACCGGCGACAGGTCCAGGGGGATGACCGGGTGGTACACGCCCAACGGTCCGGCCTCATCCTTTACCGATTCTATCTTTAATTTCAGATCTTCCTTTTGGCCTTCTTTATCCTCAACCTTAAGCTGGAAAGTCTGTCCCGCCAGTTCTTGCCCGCTCTGCTCCGGGTTCAGGAGCCGGGCCAGGTTGCAGATGGTCAGGAAGCCTTTCGATTTGTCTTGGTATAAAAGACCGATCGGCGCGTCGCCGTGACGGCCGTGGTAAGGCTGTCCTTCTTCCCACGATCCGGAAAAATCTCTACCCGGATTGAGAACCAGGCGGCGGGTCCGCCAGCGGTTCTGGTCCGCCACGGCTATCCGGCGGAACTCGACCAGCAAGGCCCGGAAAAAATCCTCGGCCTGCCGCTGGAAACGATAGACCCGGCCTGGGGAAGCCAGCTTGCGGAACAACTGATGAGTGAGCCAAGCGGCATTATGGTGGGGGTCATCTTTTTTCCATTCAGGTCGCTTCTTGGGGACTCGATCTTCAACAACTAGAGAGAAATAGGATTTCCATATCTCGTCGTCGCTACGCGAATTATTCCTCTTTTTTGCATGGCGGTAACCTTCTTGGAGGTTAGCCAGCAACAAATCGTCTTCTTTAAATTCGGCCTCTCCGAGCCTCTTCATTATTTCTTCTTTAAGGCTGTCAAACGGCCGTTCCATATTGACGGGGTTGGTTTCCATCCTTCTTTCAGCTTCATTGCGTTTCCAGAATTCAGATAGCACCGGATTGAACTTCCGCCATTCCGAAACGGCCTGGGTCCTGAGGGCGTCCAGGCGGGCACCGTTCAGCCAGGGTTCGAGGTCCAGGCTCAGGGTGACCAGGACCACCCGGTCATCGGCGTCGGCCGTTTCGGTGATCCAGATGGTGTCAGAGTGGGGCTCGCCTTTCAGCCACATATCCAGGCGGTGGGTCCGTCGGGCCTTGCAAATCTCGCAAGGCTTTCCTTTGCTGGGGAGTATTTCTTTTCCATCAACATTATCTTTCTTGCTTCTACGGACCAGACATACCGGGCAGACATGGCCTTCCGGTGAGTCCCGGCCGGTGATGTCCCAGTCGCGGTGTAACGGCATGGCCATGGTTTCTTTGGCCTTCCGGATTTCCTCGGTCATAACGATCAGGGCGCGGGAAGGTTCGCTGATCTTGACGTAGGGCGGGGTTTCGAGGTTGGCTGCCTGGGCATAGCCGTCGAGCTGTTCGGTCAGCCAGTCTTTCCAAGCATGAATCTTAAATATGTCATTCTTTTTATCTTCATCGGTACGTTCCCCGGGAAAGGAAAAGACGCCGACCTCGTGGTCCTGGTAGAGCAGGGAGCCCACGGCCAAATCGACTTCAACGAGCTTGCGGACTCTGGTGAAAAACCCCTCCAGGGCCGACCGGGCCCCGGTCCAGTCGCCGATCCGGACGGCCCGGGCCTCGTAGTGGTCCGCGCCGATCCCCACGGTCAGGAGCCGCCAGCGGGTGTCCTGCTTGAGATTGCCGTTGGTCCAGGGGAAGTTGTCGCCTTCCAGGACGGCCCCGGCCGCGGCGCTCTTGAACAGGGCCGCGGCCACATAGGACTGGTCCCACAGGGTCACGTCGTTGTCGGGCAGCCGGGTTTCGGCCAGGGTGGCGGTAAAGGCCCGGCGCAGCCAGCCTTCGGAGCCTATCGCCCCTTCCCGCCAGCGCCGCCAGCTTTCGAGGTCGTCCAGCGTGTGGGGCGGGGTCGCCGCGCCCAGCTCTTTTAATTCTTTCAGCAGGTTTTCAATCTGCTCCAGCAGCCGTTTCCAGCCGGCCGGGGTCGGCAGTTCGGGCGGGTCGGCCAGGAGGTTCCGTTCGGGCCGGCCGAAGGCGGAGGATAACCACAAATGGGTGGCGTCCTGGCTCAGGTACTCGGCGGTCGAGCTCGGCAGATTCTTTTCAATCCCGGAAGCCATACCGTGGCCGGCCTGGAGCAGGCCGAGCAACCCTTTGTCCCGTTTGGTATGCTTGCGGATGAATTCGGTCAGCGCGGCGGGCCAGGCGTCTTGATTCAAGGGAAAGTTATCCTTGGCCCATTTGAGCAAGTCGTCCCAGGGGAAAGGCGGGCGTTCATCTTCATCCCACTTTTGGTAATCGTAGCCGATTTTCTGACCGCCTTTTTCCTGCAGAAACTCGCTTTTGGCCTTGCCGGCCATGTGCAGCCAGCCGATGGCTTCACACGCCAGAAGCAGAGGGCGATGGGCGCGTAAGCGGTCCGCCGGTTCAAATACGGTCATCGGCCGCCTCCCTTCCGGACAAACCGCCTTTTTATTTCTTCTTTGAACTCTTGCGCTGTTTTTGCAGGTTTGCCGTTCTTTGGAAAGGGTGTCCATTCGTGGATCCGGGCCGCGCCCCAACCGGCGGTGCGCTTGGCCGAGATACCGTATTTCTGAAAAAGGTCGTCTATCGCCTCGACCAGGATGGATAAGACTTCGGCCAGATTGGTCTGATCTTTTTCGATTTCTCCGGGCCGGGGGGCGTAGAGCAGGCGCAGGCGACCTTCGGTCCCGGCCGGGACCACTTCGTAGTAGATGGGCTGAGTCCCGGCCCGGAGGACCCGGCGGTGGGGATTGATGACTTCAAAGCCGATTTTATCGAACCAGGTGGGGTAAAAGGCCAGGGCCCCGGACTCGAAGTCCTTTTTCTCGCCCTTCTCGTTGCCGAAGAGATGGATGATCCAAGGCGGGTCTTTCCAGCCGTCCATCTTCAGGTCGTGCTCTTTCAAATGGCCGAACAAGCCCGCCTGCATCCGGCAGGCCCACCGCAGCAGCCCCTTCCAGGCGGCCGCGGACATGAAGGGGACGCCGAAGACCCGGTCCTTGCGCACCGGGTTGTCCAGCAGGTGAAAGGCCCGGTCGTCTTTGGAATACCAGGGCGTCTGGAGGGTAAACTTCACATCGAGGCCGAACCAGGACGAATCCGGGAGGTGGGAAAAATCAGGTTCAAGAAGGTTTAAAGGGGGGGAGGTATCAGAGGGGATATAGGGGGGCTTGAAGTCAAGTTTCGCCGCCTGTGTCATGTACCAGGAGCGGTCTTCGTTTTTACGCTTCTCGGCCTGTTTTTTTTGTTCGCGCGCCTTTTTCTCCTCATCACTTTTGGTGGTAGCGGATTTTTCCCTTTCCTCGGCTTGCGCTCGTTCGATCTCGGCCACAGAGAATAAAACCGTGCACCCATCGACAAAGCCCGAGGCAAGGCCCCCTTCGTTTACCTTTTCCGGGCAAGTTGCCTTTCCAGCCAGGAAGGCGTAATAATCGTAACTCATGACCGGTCCTCCGTCTGGGCGAAAAGCCGTTTGATGATTTCGTCTTTTGTGAGGAATTCCCAGCCGCTCTCCCCCCAAGTCTTCCTCAGACGCGACTTCATCTCGTCATAATCGATCAATCCGGGTTTCACGAAGCCGAAGGTCCGGGCGGGGTTCTTGAAGCTGAAGACCTTTTTGCTCTCCTGCTGTGAGCCTGCAAGCCATCTGGATACTTCGTCATTAGGATCGACCAGTTGTTCGCTTTCGCGCCTTGGGTGTCGTTTCGTCTTTGAGCATTTGATCGGCGGATTGTGAACCTGCCCGCAATCACGGCATACCTTGCTCCATTTTCTGCCAAGTACTTTGTTAAATGAACTGGAGCTGGTATTGTCGCGGCTCAGTGTTTTTCCGTCAGCAAACCAAAAGTGCTTGAGTGATGCCCAACTGAAATCTGCCTCTTTTGTCTTTGGCTCCGGCTTTCTCCATCGCCCCTCGCAGATGTATTTTTTCACTTCCGTAACGTTCGGACTTGTTATTGGCGGATCGACTCTGACAATCTCCACGATGCCATAATCTTGATGATGTATTTCTCTTGCCCGACTTGATTCATCCGTCGGCTTGAAGACGGTCTTCCCCCCGATGGCCCCGTAGTCGGCGATCAGGCGCAGGGCGGCCTCCAGCAAGGCCCATTCTTCATCGCGGATCGGGCGGAGGGGCGTGAAGCGGAGACTGAATTTGGTGTTCCTCTTGATTTGCGCGGTCTGGCTTTGGCCGTCCTCATTCAGGACCTCGAACCGGAACTTCCTGGCCCAGCCGGTGCAGCCGAAGAGTTCGCAGACCACGCAGTGGTCCCGGTCTTGACATTTGGTGTCGTTCGGGTCGCAGGCCCGACCGCCCAGGCCCCGCACCAGGACTTCGCCCCACCAGCGGATAGAGCCGAGCAGGCCGGTGGTGACGAGCCGGTTCGGCTGCCCGCGGGCGTCGCCGGTCCACAGGTCGGTCAGGGCCTGGCATTGATAAACCATCGGGTCTTGGTTGGAGACAGTGGTCATGGTCGGCCTCCTTGCGCGGAGCGCCGGGGCCGAACGGCCGGAGATCAAGGCGGTCCGACCGTCGGGCGGCTCCGCCGGCCTTGAAAAAGGTAATTTAGAAAACAGGCCCGGACCCCGCGGCTTTCAGCCCGCACGGTCCGCGGCCGCGCCCCCTTCGTTCTTTGGAAAAGTCCAAATCAAGGCCGGGGCCCCCCTGACCCCGGCCTTGGTCTCTTACCGCCAGCCGCCTCGGCCGCCGGGACAGGCCCAGCCCTGGTCGCCGAATTTTTCCCGGCACTGGAGCAGGAATTCGTTGCGTTTCTTTTCCAACTGGGCCTGAAGCTCAGCCGCTTCATCGGCCAGGGCCTGGACCTTGGCCCGGTCCACGTCGGGCTGGTCCCACAAGGTTTCCAGCTCCAGTTGTTTGCTCAGGAGCTGCTTTCTCAACTCCAAGGTTTCCCGGCGATGTTTCTTCCACAGGGCTTCATATTCTTCCTGCTGCTTGGGGTCCATCTGCGATCGGCCGCGCCAGCCCGGCCCCATACCCCAACCGCGGTGCATCGGGCCCCAGCCGTAACCCTGCCCCATGCCGTACCCCGGCCCCATGCCGTACCCCGGCCCCATGCCGTAGCCCGGCCCCATGCCCCAGCCCGGTCCCATGCCGTACCCCGGCCCCATGCCGTAGCCCGGTCCCATCATGCCGTAGCCGTAACCGTATCCTTCCGGCGGACCGGCTTCTTCCTCTTCGGCGGACCAGGACGGTCCGGCCAGCAGGAACACCAGACACAAAGCCAAAGCCACCAAACCGATTCTTTTCGCTTTTACCATGATCTTCCAACCTCCTTTACGGCCGGGCCGTCAGTCCGTCCGGCCGACGTTTGGGGAAAAACGGTTTTCGCTCCGGTCGTCGACCCGGTAAAAGCCATGATTATCGGCTTTTACCGGCGGGTTCGGTTTCTAAAGCGACTTGAACACGTCTTCCATCCGGTTGAGCACCTCGTCGAGCAGTTCGTAAGGTATGTTCAGAGCCGGTTCGAAGCGGATGGTTTCGGCGTTGGTCAAGGTCCCGGCGGTCAGGACGCCCCGGGCGAACAGGCCGGCGGCCACTTTGTACCCGGTTTCGTTGGACACGAACTGCATGCCGATCAGCAGCCCTTTGCCGCGGACTTCATCGAGGATGCCCGGGTAGCGGTCCTGGAGCTCCCGGAGCTTGCCCATGACGTATTCGCCCTTGTCCCGGGCCTGGCCGGGCAGGTCTTCTTCGAGCATGACGGCGATTTGGGCCAAAGCCGAAGCGCAGGCCAGGGGGTTGCCGCCGGTGGTGGTGGTGTGCATGAAGGGGTTGGGTTCCAGGCATTTCCAGATTTCCGGGGTGGACATGAAGGCGGACATGGGCACCACCGCGCCGCCCAGGCCCTTGCCGAAGCACATGATGTCCGGGGCCACGTCCCAGTGGTCCACGCCGAAGACTTTGCCGGTCCGGCCGAAGCCGGTCTGGACTTCGTCGGCGATGAGCAGGACGCCGTAATGGGTGCAGATTTCCCGGAGCCTCGGCCAGTAGTCGTCCGGCGGGACGATCACCCCGGCCTCGCCCTGGATGGGTTCGGCCACCACGGCGGCGATGCCGTCGCCCACGGCCTGGGCCGCGGCCAGGACTTGCTCCACCGCGTCGGCGTCGCCGAAAGGCACGTGGCGGACGCCGTCCAGCAAGGGCAGCAGGGGCTGGCGGAAGACGGACTTGCCCATCAGGGACAGCGACCCCAGGGTCTTGCCGTGGAAGCCGCGAAGCATGGCCACGAAGCCGGGCCGGCCGGTATGGAGCTTGGCCAGTTTCATGGCCCCCTCCACGCCTTCGGTCCCGCTGTTGGCGAAAAAGCCGTACTGGATGTCGCCGGGGGTCAGCAGGGCCAGGACCTTGGCCAGGTGGGCCCGCAAGGGATCGAGCATCTCCTGGCTGTACTGGGGCGACCGGTCCAGTTGGGCCTTGACCGCGGCCACGATTTTGGGGTGGCGGATGCCGGGGCAGTACAAGCCGAAGCCGCCCAAAATGTCGATAAACTCCCGGCCCAGGGCGTCGGTCATGATCGAGCCCTGACCGGTCCATTCGGTCACGGCGAAATCGCCGGCCTCGGTCATTGACTTGCGGTACTCGAGAAAGCCCCGGTTGATGTGGTCGGCGAAGTTGTCCACGGTTTCCCGAGCCATTCTTTCCCGGTCCCGGCGGGAAATCCGGTCCTCGGGGGTGGAGATCATTTTGATCATGCGTTCGGCTTCGGTCCCGGCCAGCTCGATATTTCGAGTCATGTCTCTTCCTCCAAAAAAAACTATTTTGTTGGTCCCTGCCTTTTGACGGCGGGGTGAAGCCTCGGTCAGGGATGAAAAATTTTGATATTATGCGCCCAAGTTTAGAAATAGCCCTTATCCCTTGGACTTGTCAAGCAGGAGTTGCCCGGAGGGGAGTTTCCGGGAATTTAGATTAAAGGTTAATGTGTTACGGCTGTCCATATTTTTCATCGAGGATACAGGCCCGCCGGGCTTTTTCATAGGGCAGACACATAGGTCTGCCCCTACGTCGTCGTTGGCGGATTTGATTCATCGGTTCAAAACCATGACCACGAAACGATATGCCGCCTGCGTAGGGGCAGGTCCCGTGCCTGCCCTTCCGTCCTGCCCCGCCGGGGAACGCCCGGATACAGGGCCGCCGGGCTTTTTCATAGGGCAGACACATAGGTCTGCCCCTACGTCGTCGTTGGCGGATTACCCGGCAATTAAGCCCATACTTGGCAAAAACCGCATTTTTGGGTATAAAACGTTTACTTCTTGGCAAGCCGTAATTTCGGCGGGAGAAAGTGATTCATGACCAAGACTTGTTCCGAGTACCGTGAGGGGCTGGTGCTGTCGGCCTTGCAGCGGCGTTTGGCCGAAGAAGATTTGAGCGAGGAGGAGCGACGCGATCTGGAGGAAGAAGCGGCTCGGCTCGAAGCCGAACTCAAGCTGGTTTAACTTCAGCCACTGCGGCCTGAGCTCGAGGTTCCGGCCGCCGCGAGAAATAAAATGGCCCGGATTTTAGTCATTGATGATGAGAAGCCCATCAGGATTCTGCTGCGGGAGATGTTGGAGCGGACGGGCTATAAGGTGATCGAGGCTTCGGACGGCAAGAAGGCCATGGCCCTTTTGCGGGAAGAAACGGTCGACCTGGTCATTACGGATATTTTGATGCCCGATCAAGAGGGCCTGCAGACCATCAGGGAATTGCGGCGGGATTATCCGCAGATCAGGATCATCGCCATTTCCGGGGGCGGGGCTGTGGGCCCGGAGACTTATCTGCAGATGGCCAAGCGTTTGGGGGCGGACCGGACCTTGACCAAGCCTTTCAGCATAGACGAACTCCTGGGGGCGGTAGGCGAGCTCATTTGACCATTATTTCACAGACCCGGTTTTTCGCTACAGGATTTTTTCAGAGGGCGGACACATAGGTCCGCCCCTACCTGGGCGGGCTGAAGAGGGCGGACACACAGGTCTGCCCCTACTGCCGGGCCCCGGCCGTCCAGACAAGGTGAATCGGCGAAAGGTGATTTGACTCTTGACGGCTGTCCTGTTATGTAAACGAGCGATATGAAGGACATCGGCAAAAATCGGATGAAAAAGGCAGCGGCCGGTTGGGCCGGGCTGCTGCTGATTATTTTAGTGGCCGCCTCGGCTATGGCCGCCGCCGTGATCGATGAAATGGGCCGGACGGTCGAGGTTCCCGACCAGCCGCAGCGGATCATCGCCCTGACCCCGTCGCTGACTGAAATACTGTTTGCTTTGGGGCTGGGGGACAAAGTGGTCGGGGCCACGACTTGGTCCGATTATCCGCCTCAGGCTCGCCGTCTGCCCAAGGTCGGAGATTATATCGCCCCTAACCTCGAACAGATAGCGGCCCTGGCCCCGGACCTGGTCCTGGCCAACCGCGAAGGCAACCCTCCCTGGGTGGTGGAAAAACTGGCCCAGGCCGGCATCCCGGTTTTTGTCCACTGGCCGGATGAACCTCAGCGCCTGCCGGAGAGCTTCATCCGCCTGGGCCGAGTCTGCGGAGCGCCGGAGGCCGGGGCGGCTTTGGCCGCCGACCTGAAAAAACAGTACGATCTGACGGCCCAAAAACTGGCCGAGGCCCAGCCTGTCCGGACCCTGCTGGTCATCGGCAATCATCCGCTGATCAGCGTGGGCCGGGAAAGCTTCCATGGCCGGCTCTTGGATATGGTCAAGGCCGACAACATCGCCGCCGGCGCGCCCGGACCCTGGCCTCGGCTGAGCCTGGAATACGTGATTGAAAGCCAGCCTCAAGTGATAATCGTTTCGACCATGGAACGGGGCCAGAATCTGAAAAAAGAGCTGGCCTATTGGCGCAGTCTCCCCGGTCTTTCCGGCCGGAACGGCTTTCGGGTGGAAAGCATCAGCTCCGATTTGATCGACCGCCCCGGACCGCGGCTCGGCCGGGGTTTGAAAGAATTGGCCCGTTTGGTTCATCCGGATTATTTCGGCCCTGATAAGGAGAACCGGAATTGAGGGCCACGCCGGCCAGGGTGGGCCTGGTCTGCCTGGGCCTGACCCTTTTTCTTTTTTTGGTGTTGTTGTTGTGTTTAGGCCTGGGCACGGCCGACATCAGTCCGGCTCAAGTCCTGACCTGGCTTTTCGGGACCATAACCGAAAATTCCGCCGCGGTCATTTTGACCAAGTTCCGCCTGCCGCGATTGCTCCTGGCCGCTCTGGCCGGGGCCTCCTTGAGCATGTGCGGCGCGGTCTTTCAAGGCGTCCTTAGAAACCCCCTGGCTGAACCTTTCATTCTGGGCGTATCGGGAGGCGCTGCGGCCGGGGCGGTTTTGGCCCTGCTGCTCGGCCCGGCCGGCCTGGGTCTGACCGCGGCGGCGGCCTTCGCCGGGGCTTTGGCCACCATCCTTCTGGTCATGGGCATCGCCCGGCGTCACGGCCGCATGGAGACCTCGACCCTGGTCCTGACCGGGGTGATGATCAACGCCTTTTTCACTTCAGCCATCATGTTCGTGATTTCGACCACCACCGACCAGAAGCTCCACGCCATCATGTTCTGGCTTTACGGCGACCTGAGCGGGTCCAACATCGAGCAGGCCTGGCTGCTCGGGCCGATAGTCCTGGGCGGCGGCTTGCTCCTCTTCGGCTACTCCCGGCACCTCAACCTCCTAAGCGCCGGGGACCGGGCCGCGGCCTTGGCCGGGGTCCACGTGGAGAAGGTGAAACTGATTCTTTTTCTAATCGTCAGCCTGCTGTGCGGGGTGACGGTCTGCCTGAGCGGGTTGATCGGTTTCGTCGGCCTCATGGTCCCCCATCTGGTCCGGATGGTCCTAGGCCACGACTATCGTCTTCTTCTGCCGGCGGCCGGGCTGTTCGGCGCGAGCTTTTTGGTTCTGGCCGACACCGCGGCCCGGACGGTCATCAGTCCGGCCCAACTGCCGGTAGGCGTGGTCACCGCCTCTCTGGGCGCGCCCTTCTTCCTGATGCTCCTGGCCAGAAGAGGCAGCCGATGGTGGTGAGCGGGAAACTGAAGCCGGCCCTGGCCGCTGAAGGCCTGGTTTTCGGATATTCGGAAAGACCGGTGGTGGACGGCGTGGACCTCGAGATATTCCCCGGCGACATAGTCGGGATCATCGGTCCCAACGGCAGCGGCAAATCCACCTTGCTGGGCCTGCTCTGCGGACTGCTCACCCCCAGTCAGGGCCTGGTTTCCCTTCTGGGGCGGCCGATCCAGGAGTATGGCCGGGAAGAAGTGGCTCAAGTCCTGGGCGTCGTGCCTCAGACTCCGGAGTTGACGCCGGGGTTCAGCATCCTGGAGACCGTGCTGATCGGCCGTTTCGCCCTGATGGGCCGGAGATTGTTTGAAGACGCTGAAGACCTGGCCGCAGCCCGCCGGGCTTTAACCTTGACCGGCCTGGAAAACCTGACCGACCGCCGGGCCGGAGAACTGTCCGGCGGAGAAAGACAGCGGCTGGTCCTGGCCAGGGCCTTGGCCGCCGAGCCGAAAGTCCTCCTTTTGGACGAACCGACCAGCGCCCTGGACCTGGATTACCAGCTCAAGGTCATGAGCCTGCTGGAAAAGGCCTGCGCTCAAGAAAACCTGGCCGTAGGTCTGGTCAGTCACGATCTGAACCTGGCGGCCATGTATTGTCACCGGCTGGTCCTGCTGTCTCAAGGACGTCCGCTGGCCCAGGGCCCCCCGGAAAAGGTCCTGACCCCGGAGAACCTGCTGGCGGCTTACGGGGTCAAGACCCTGGTGGACCAGGAACCCACCCGGGGCAGACCCCGGGTGACGTTGAAGCCTCCCCAGCCTGCTTTCGATCCCTTGTAATCACTTCGATTGGGCCGGAGGCGTCCCATCCCACAGCAGAGCTGTGGGGCGCCAGCGCTTGAATCCCCGGCTAGGGCTCTTGCCCGCCTGACGGCAGACCCGGACGTTGTCCGGGCCACCCGACCAGTCTCTTTTTAATTTGCCCCGGCGGTCAGGTGCTGATCTTGGAAAAATCGGCGATGAGGGCGAAGAGGTCGGCGATGCGGGTCAGCAGGGCCAGGCGGTTGGCCTTGAGCTGCGGGTCGGGGTCGTCGACCAGAACGTGGTCGAAAAAGGCGTCGATGACCGGTTTCAGGCCGACGACCAAGCGGAGCAGACCGGCGTAATCATCGGCCGAGGCCAAGGTCCGGGCCTGGGTTTCCACGTCTTCCACGGCGGCCAGCAGGGCCTTTTCTTGGTTTTCGGCCAGCAGGCTGGGGTCGAAATCCGCCCTGGCCCCAAATTTCTTGATGATGTTGACCACACGCTTGAAGGCGACGGCCAGGTCCTGGAAATCGGGCCGGGCCTTGATCTCTTCCAAGGCCCAGACCCGGGCCGCGGCCGGGACCAGGTCCTGATGATGGAGGGACAGAACCGCTTCGGCCCCGTCCGTGGAGGCCCCCTGGCCGGTGAGCTGGTTCTTGAGGCGCAGGCGGAAAAATTCCAGAACCTCGGCCCGGACTTCTTCGGCCGGCCGGGTCAGCCGGGGCTGCAGGCCGGTCAGAGCTTGGTCGATGATCTGGCCCAGGTCCAGGCGATAGCCCCGGTCCAGGATGATGTTGATCACGCCCAGGGCTTGGCGGCGCAGGGCGTAAGGATCGGACGCGCCGGTGGGAATCAGGCCCACGCCGAAGCAGCCGCAGATGGTGTCGATTTTGTCGGCCAGGCTGAGCAGGGCCCCGGCCGAGGACCGGGGCAGTTCGCCGCCGGCCCGGATGGGCCAATAGTGCTCCTGGATGGCCTGGGCCACCGCTTCGGGCTCGCCGTCCAAAAGGGCGTATTCCCGGCCCATGACCCCTTGCAGGGTCGGGAACTGACCGACCACGCCGGTGACCAGATCGCACTTACACAAGCCGGCGGCCCGGACCAGGACCGGCTTGACCGCCGGGTCCAGCCGGTCGGCCAGATACTCGGCCAGGCGGGTGAAGCGCTCGACCTTTTCCCAGGACGTGCCCAGCAGGGAATGAAAGACCACTTCCTTCAAGGCTTCCTGCTTGGAGGCCAGGGTGGTCTTGCGGTCTTCTTCGAAATAGAAGCGGGCGTCGTCCAGGCGGGCCCGCAGGACGCGCTGGTGGCCGCGGCGGACCACGTTCATATCCCGGGCTCGGGTGTTGTTGACGGCGATAAAAAAGGGCTGGAGCCTTCCCTGGCCGTCGGTCAAGGCGAAATAGCGTTGGTGCTCCCGCATGGCCGTGATGAGGACCGGGGCGGGCAGCTTCAAGAACGATTCGTCGAAACGGCCGCATACGGCTACAGGCTCTTCGACCAGGTTGGCCACTTCGGCTTCCAGGTCTTCATCGGGCAGGACGTGGAGATCGCTGCCGTTTTGGGCTGCGGCCCGGGCGATTTCTTCTTTGACCAACTCGCGGCGGCGGTCGAAAGCGACGATGACGTGGGCGGCGGCCAGTTTTTCTTCATACTCATCGGGCGAATTGATTTCGACGGGCTGGGGATGAAGGAAGCGGTGGCCCCGACTGGTGCGGTCGGCTTGGATGCCGCCCAGGGCTAGAGGCAACACCCGGCCGTCCAGGACGGCCAGGACCCAGTGAATAGGCCGGACAAAAGTTGTTTCGCCTTTGCCCCAGCGCATGACCTTGGGGAAAGGCAGGCCCAGAATCAGAGGCGGCAGGATTTCGGGCAGGACCTCGGCGGCCGGGCGGCCTTGAACCTTGCGCCTCACGGCCAGATACTCGCCCTTCTTGGTCTCGACCTTGACCAGGTCGGCCACGTCCACTCCCTGGCTCTGGGCGAAACTTAAGGCGGCCTTGGTCGGCCGGCCGGCCTGGTCGAAAGCCACCTTGACCGGCGGCCCGGTGACTTCTTGAAGCGCATCCGGCTGACGTTCGGCCAGTCCCCACAGGCCCACGGCCAGTCGGCGGGGCGTGGCCCAAGTCTGCAGACGCTTAAAATCCAGGCGGCCCGAGGCCAGGGCCTGACTTAGTCTTTCCTCCAAGGCGGCCAGAGCCGGGGCCAAATATCCGGCCGGTATTTCTTCGGTGCCGACTTCGAATATGAAATCCAGACCGCTCACGAGGCTTCCTCCCACCGGCCTAAGAGGGGATGGCCCATTTGCTCGCGCTGGGCCGCGTAAGCCGCAGCCACGGCTCGGGCCAGATTGCGGACCCGGGCGATGAACCGGGTCCGCTCATTGACGCTGATGGCCCCCCGGGCGTCGGCCAGATTGAAAAGGTGCGAACATTTGAGGCAGTAATCATAAGCCGGAAGGACCAGCCCGGCTTCGGCCAAACGCCGCGATTCGGCTTCGGCCAGGTCGAAACATTGAAAGATCATGTCCACGTCGGCCAGCTCGAAATTATACTTGGAAAATTCGACTTCGCCCTGGTGGTGGACGTCGCCGTATTTGATGTGTTCGTTCCAGGCCAGGTCGTAGACGTTGTCCACTTCCTGAAGATACATGGCGATGCGTTCGAGGCCGTAAGTGATTTCCACGGAGATGGGGGCCAGGTCCAGGCCGCCGGCCTGCTGAAAATAAGTGAATTGGGTGATCTCCATGCCGTCCAGCCAGACTTCCCAGCCGATGCCCCAGGCCCCCAGGGTGGGCGATTCCCAGTCGTCCTCGACGAAGCGGACGTCGTGGTCCAGAGGGTCGATGCCGAAGCTTTTCAGACTGTCCAGATAAATGTCTTGGACCTCGAGGGGCGAAGGTTTGAGCAGGACCTGGTACTGGTAGTAATGCTGGAGCCGGTTGGGGTTTTCGCCGTACCGGCCGTCGGTGGGCCGGCGCGAAGGTTCGACGTAGGCCACCCGCCAAGGCTCCGGTCCCAGGCAGCGGAGTAAGGTGGCCGGGTTGAAGGTGCCGGCTCCGACCTCGAGGTCGTAGGGCTGCTGGATCACGCAGCCGCGGTCGGCCCAGAAGCGCTCCAAGACCAGGATCAATTCCTGGAAGGTCAGGGGTTTTGAAAGGCTCATGTCCAGGCTCCTCAAACCGATATAAGGTGTTGGAAATTAACACCGCTTAAGAGGGACTGTCAAGTGTGGGCTTGACACTTGGACTGGGAGCTAAACAATATATAGTGGCCATGGATTCTGGGATGAAACCTTAGATATCGTCATCGCCTCCTGACTACAAGTGTTGCTATCAGCCTCAACTTAACTATCCTCTCTCGCAGTTCCACCTAAAACGAGTTCTTTAACAATCATTGAAGCAACAAAATGCTCGGATGCTTGCCTCAGTTGACAATCGGTCAAATTTGACCGATACTTGGTCTATGATAAGGGATTGAACTTCTGATGAAAAGAAGTTTCAGCTATCCTGTGCGCCTGACCGCCGACCTCGTTGACGACGGTTTTGTGGTCGATTTTCCCGATTTTCCGGAGGCGGTCACCCAGGGCGATACGGAATCCGAGGCGCTCCGGCAGGCGGTTGACGCCCTGGATGAAGCGTTGGCGGGGCGGATCAAGCGCGGCGAGGACATTCCTTATCCATCCGGCCTGGAATCGGAGCATCCCACGGTCTCGCCTTCCGCCTTCATCGCGGCCAAGGCGGCGCTTTACGCGGCCATGCAGGAATCCAGGCTGACTCGGGTCGCTTTGGCCGATCGGTTGGGCTGCGATGAAAAAGAGGTGCGTCGACTGCTCGATCCCCACCACCCTTCCAAACTGCCCCGGCTCTCCACGGCTTTGTCCGCTCTGGGAAAACATCTCACCATCCAGGTCGAAGATGTCAGGTGAAACACGGCCAAGTAAGATTTGAAGATTCAGGGGACTCAAGGCCCGACCAAGCCGGCCGCCCTTAGGCCCCAAAATAAGACAGGCGGGACAACCCGCCTATCTCTTAATTCAAATTCTGGCGTCCCCAAGGGGATTTGAACCCCTGTCGCCGGCGTGAAAGGCCGGTGTCCTGGACCTGGCTAGACGATGGGGACGTTATATGTTTGGTGGGCCGTGCTGGACTCGAACCAGCGGCTCTCTGCTTAAAAGGCAGATACTCTACCGTCTGAGTTAACGGCCCGACCAGGACATCCCAGCCGTAAAGAATTTTATTTAAAGGCTCCGGCCGAATTTGTCAAGAATTTTCGGCGCTGAGCATTTTGGGTGGTTAATAATTCCCCGAGATGCCAGATGCCGGCCACCCCTTTTTGCTCCCCTCGATTCATAAACTATCTCTAGACCAAGATACAAGGGGCGGGTTTGAAACCCGCCCCTACCCCGCGACGCCGGCCGGTCGCCCCGACGCCTGGGAATGAATTCCCAGGCTAGATTTGGGTCGTCCCTCTGGGACGGGCAAGGGGGGCGAAGGGGCATAATGATTCATTCAGCAGTCCCGTTAGGGACGGGCGGAATTAGCCTGGGGTTTCAACCCCAGGCGGACCTGGGGAAAGCTTTGGAGGGCGAACACATAGGTTCGCCCCTACAATATGAACACATAGGTTCGCCCCCACGCCGCGCTTGGACCGGCAGGAGGTTTAAAAAGTCCATTCCAGGCCGGCGTAAGCGTTCCGGCCCGGCATGGGATAAGCCCACTCGTTGTAGGCCACGGTGGAGTACAGTTCGTCGAAAATGTTGTTGACCCCGAAAAATATCTTGGGGCCCGGCGTCTGGTAAGTCAGTTTGCCGTCCACGACCTGATAGGCCGGCAACTGGTCGAACAATTTGTTGGTTTCGTCCATGCCGTCATACCTTGAACCGACAAAAGTCGCCGTGACGGACAGGAGGAGAGGTTCCTTGACCCGCCAATCAAAACCTAGAGAGGCTTTCCAGCCGGGAACCAGAGGCACGAAGGTGTCCTTGCCTTCAAACCTGGCCTCCATCAAAGTCATATTGCCCCAAACGAAAAAGCCCGGGGTCAGGTTGACCTTCAACCCGGCCTCGACCCCTTGCCTGAGCGTCTCGTCTTCGTAGTTTCGGTTAAGGCCGAAGCCTAGATTCGGGTCTTCACCGTAATAGATTTCGTCTTTTATCCTGATCTGGAAAAAGGTCAAAGAAAATTCGGCCGTGTTTTTATACAGATAGCGGCCGCCAGCTTCGAGGTGAAACCCTTCCTGGGGATGGAGGTCGTTGGCGGCCCAGGCGAATTCATCCGCGTTGGGGCAGCGGAAGCTAGTGGCGTAGCTGATGAAAAGGTCAAGGGCCGCGATCGGGGAATAGACCAGGCCCAGGTCATAGGTGTCATGCCGCCAGTCATGTTCGATGGTTTGAGCGTTGACCCAGGTCCACTGTCCGCCCGTCAACTGACTCAGATCGGTGTTGAAGGTCCCTTTGAATTCGTCCCGGCGGCCGCCCAAATGAAAGGTCAGGTGGTCCAGCAAGGCCCATTGGTTCATGATGAAGAACCCCCGGCGGTCTATCCGGCTGGTCTGCCTTTGGTTCCAGGCCAGCATTTCCCGGACGTAGTCCGCGGCATAGCCGTCGAAACCGAATTGAAACCGGTGAGTCCTGCCGAAGGCCTGGTAATCCTTGCGGTAATTCAGATCAATCGAATCGGAGTCTTCGTCGATATGACTCATCTGCTGCTGCCTGGACAACAAGGGCGTGTAGCCCATGATGTAGTGGTTGTCTCGAAACCGGAAGCCCTGGCCCAGACTGATTCGGCCCCAGCGGCCCAGATCGAGTTCCATTCGAGCCGCGTACCGGTCGTCCAGAGTTTCACCGAAGTCTTCCGAGGAAAAAGTCGAGGTCCTGCGGCCGGGGGAAGAAGCGTCGGCTGGGGGCAGGGAACCGGGCAAGCCGTACCAATCCCGGTGCGTGGCGGCAGAGATGGAAAAAGTGATCTTTGGGGTCAGGTCGAAATCGAGGTTAAGGCCGGCATCCTTTTTTTTCAGATAACCGTTGTCCCGGTAACCGGAAGTGTCGAAATAATCGGCGTTGATATTCCAGGCCAGTTTGTGACGCCTTCCCCGGAAAGAGACTCGGCCGTCGGTGGTTTCATAGCTGCCCAGGGCGCCGTGGACTTTAAGTTCGGGCTCGGCTTCCCCCTTCTTGGTGATGATATTGATCACCCCGCCCACGGCCCCGTCTCCGTAAAGAACCGAACCCGCCCCCCGGACGATTTCTATCCGCTCGATCTGATCGAGCGGGATGGCTGAAAAATCCGGTCCGGACATGTCCGAAGGATTGAGCCGGAAGCCATCGACCATGACCACCACGTTGCTGCCGAAGGTGTCGCCCATGCCTCGCAGGTCGATCCCGGCCTGCTTGTCCGTGCCCATGATGCTCCTGAGGTTGACGTTGGCCTCCCGGGCCAACAGGTCCACCAGGTTGTTGCTCGGGGCCTGGGCGATGTCTTGGCTGGTGATCACCGTGACGTTCCGGGGGATTTTCCGCAGTTGCTCTTCGACCCCGGAAGCCGTGACCACGATCTCGCCGAGTTCGAACCGGCCGACCGACCCCGGTCCGGATTTATCCGTCAAAGCCTCGGCGGCCCAGCCGGGACTCCAAGAAAGGAAAACCAACCAGGCCGCCAAGATCAATGCCCCCCCCCGTCGGTTGCATAAGGTCTTTAAAAAATTTGTTTGGAGGCCCGGTCCGGTCGACGGGATCGACGTTTTTTTTGTTAATAATGACAGGAAGTTAGTTTGTTTGGTCATAACCTTTTCCCCCCTCAGGGCCTTATCGGCCTTATTAATTTTCCGGTCCAAAAAAAATCCCCCAATCGGTTAAAACCGATTGGGGGATTGCACCCGGTTTGACTTGATCACCCCAAGAGAACCTGCGTGAACAAGCCCTCCTAAGGCGGCCGCCCACGCGCCGGTACCACGCCGGCGATTCAGGCCCTCGTCGGAATCGGCAGGTCTTCTGGCTCCCGGATCAATCTACCGGCCGCGCCTTCCCGCTTGGATTAATGGCCAAGCAGTGGCCTTTGGCGGCTTTCGTCCCCGGTTACAGCGGCGGGACCGCAACGGATTTTCACCGTCTTTCCCTATTAAGCCCTAACGGGCGCCGACTTCCGTTCAATATGTTGATGAAATTTCATATCGGCCATGTAGAAAAAAGTCAAGCAAAAAATTAAAGAATTTGTAATCGTTCAGTCATTGGGGGAAAAGGACCGAAAGAGCGAGTCAAGAGGGGCGACCGGCCGGACGAAGCGGCCGGGATGGTGGAAGGAGGCTTGTCCCGCCGGGAAATTTTGACCCTGGTCAGGCTCGGCTTCAAGAACGCTTTTCTGCCCAGGCCGGAGCTGTCTGGTTTGCTCAAAGAGGTGGACCGGGAAGTCTTCAACCTGATGAGCGAATGATGGTTCCGGGGCGGCCGGGATTATATTGGACCAAAACCTATCCGCAACCAGCCAAAAAATAAGGAGTCAGCTTAAACGGCTGACTCCTTGATTTCGTTTGGTAGCGGGGTCAGGATTTGAACCTGAGACCTTCGGGTTATGAGCCCGACGAGCTACCTGGCTGCTCCACCCCGCAATCTTTGAATAAAATAATATAACCGACGCATCTATTTTTGTCAAACAAAATCAATTGATATTATTTTCCATTATTATAAGATGTTTATGTCCAGGAGCGAATAAATAGACGCTGTCTCTTTCGGTCATTTTCTTCCCATGATGAACGGTGGGCGAATTATTTTGAGGTGCAATTCGCAAGAGAGGGCCGAGCGGCGTCCATAAAGCAAAGAGGCGTGACAGAGACAGCGTTTTCAGGTAAAAATAGACTGAAATCAACCAGCGGTCTATATCTGATTCCGGACCGGACGATTGAAGCGGGGGCTGAGCCGGGGGCGGCTTGGGAAAGGAGATCAGCCGTGAAAAGAGACGCCAAAGTGATTAAGGCCAAAGAAACGGCGGCCCGGCCTAAATCGGTCCTCTGTTCAAAGAAGGACGGGGACGGGCTATTTCATAGGGAGGCCCGGTGAAGATGGGCGGACGTGGAAAGATTCGGTTTGACGGTCAAGATGGACTTGGGACCATGAAGACCCGTCGACACCGATCATCATGGACCAAGGCTCTTGCGGGTGTATTCTTAGGGCTGGTCGCGATGTTGGTGTTCGGAAGTTCAGCCGGCGCGGGCGAGGACCTGACCGCGGCCCCTCCCCCTATACTTTCGGCCTCCGAAATCGACTATCCGCCTTTCTGCTTTGTAGACGAGTACGGCCGTCCGGACGGCTTCTCGGTGGAATTGCTGCGCGCGGCCCTGGCGGTTATGGGACGGGAGGTCACCTTCCGCCTCGGTCCCTGGGCCGAGGTCCGGGGCTGGCTGGAGCGGGGCGAGGTTCAAGCCCTGCCCCTGGTGGGTCGGACGCCGGAGCGGGAATTATTATTTGATTTTACCTTTCCCTATATGTCGCTGCACGGGGCCATCGTGGTGCGTGAGGACGCGACCGACATCCAGGACCTGGACGATCTGCGGGGCCGGCAGACAGCGGTCATGAAAGGGGACAACGCCGAGGAATTCCTCCGGCGCGAAGAACGCGGGATTGAAATCCACACCACGGCCACCTTTGAAGAAGCCTTGCAGGAACTGGCCGCCGGCCGTTACGAGGCCGTAGTCATTCAGCGGCTGGTGGCTCTGCGCCTGATCCAGGAAACCGGCCTGACCAATCTTAAGGTCATCAACAAACCCATCGAGGGCTTCCGCCAGGATTTCTGTTTCGCGGTCAAGGAAGGGGACAGCAAGACGCTGGCCCTTTTAAACGAAGGACTTTCGCTGGTTATGGCTGACGGGACTTACCGCCACCTCCACGCCAAATGGTTCGCCGCCCTGGAACTGCCGTCTCACCGGCGTATCGTGGTCGGCGGGGACCACAACTACCCGCCCTATGAATTCCTCGATGAAAACGGGCGGCCGGCCGGGTACAACGTGGAACTGACCAGGGCCATCGCCCAGGCGGTGGGCTTGGATGTCGAAATCCGTCTCGGCCCCTGGTCTGAGATCGTGCAGGGTTTGGAAAAGGGCCGCATCGACGTCATTCAAGGGATGTTTTATTCACCCACCAGGGACCTTAAATTCGACTTCACCCAACCACACGCGGTCAACCATTATGTCAGCGTAGTACGCAAGGGCGGAGACCCTCCGCCCGCCACCATAGACGAGTTGAAAGGCAAACGGATCGTGGTCCAAAGAGGCGACGTCATCTGTGCCTTTTTGGAGGAAAACGGACTCGGCGATCAGATTTCACTGGTTGAAACCCAGGAGGACGTGCTGAGGGAACTGGCCGAGGGGAAGCACGACTGCGCCCTGGCCGTCCGCATAAGCGCCCTGCATTTGATCGAAAAACGGGGATGGACGAATCTGAGCTTAGGACGCCGTCCATTCTTTTCAAAGGAATACTGTTACGCTGTTTTGAACAACCAAAAAGCCCTTTTGGCCTCGTTCAGCGAGGGGTTGAAGATTCTTGAGGAAACCGGGGAATATCGGCGCATCTACGATAAATGGCTAGGCGTTTACAAGGAAAGGCCGCTTTCACTGGTCAGGGCCCTGCGCTATTCGGCCATGGTTCTCATTCCTCTGTTCCTGATCCTCTTGGCCGTTTTCCTGTGGTCGTGGTCATTGCGCAGACAGGTGGCGGTCCGGACGGAGGAACTGCGCAAGAGCGAAGAGTTCCAAAGGTCCATGATCGCCTGTTCTCCGGTGGCCCTGTACAGCATCGACCCGGACGGCAAGGTCCAAACCTGGAACCCTTCAGCCGAAAGGCTTTTCGGTTGGACGGCGGATGAAGTCATCGGCCGGCCGCTCCCGATCGTCCCGGCAGACAAGCAGGGGGAATTCGCCGACTTTCGCCGGCGGGTGTTGGAGGGGCAAGGATTCGTGGACCGGGAAGTTATCCGATGTAAAAAGGACGGCTCGCTTTTTTGGGGAAGCCTTTCCGTGGCTCCTATCAAGGACGCCGGGGGCGAGATCATCGGCATCATGAGCGCCATGCTGGACATCTCCGAAAGCAAGCGGATGGAAGAAGCCCTGCGGGAGAGCGAAGCGAGGTTCAGATTTCTTGCCGAAAACATGGCCGACATCGTCTGGACGCTTGATCTTAATTTTCGCACCACTTACGTCAGCCCCTCGATTGAGACAGTCCTGGGCTTTACCGCGGAGGAACGAAAAAGACAGACCCTGGAAGAAATGATGACGCCGGAATCCCTGAAAAAGGTTGAAGAGTTATTTGCCGAGGAGTTTCGTCGAGACAACACAGCTCCGCCGGATTCGGATCGTTTCCTTAGAGTTGAGCTTGAATATTATCATAAAGACGGGAGATTTGTCTGGCTGGAAAACACGGTCAAATGGATCCGCGATGACCAAGGGGTCATTACCGGGATTTATGGCGTTTCAAGGGACATTACCGAGCGCAAGCGCATGGAATCGGCGTTGCAATACCACGAGACCTTGCTGCGGGAAGTGGGCCGGATCGCCAAGATCGGCGGGTGGGAGTTCGATCCGGCCACGGGCCGGGGGACCTGGACCGAGGAAGTGGCCCGAATTCATGGTCTTGATCCGGATGAGGGGACAAGTTTGGAACAGGGTCTGAGTTTTTATCAAGGCGACTCTAGGGTGAAGATCGAACAGGCCGTCAAAGAGGCCATTGAGCTGGGCAAGGCCTTCGACCTGGAACTGGAGTTGGTCACCGCCCAGGGAGAACAAAAGTGGGTGCGAACCATTGGGCACCCAAAGGTCGAAAACGGGCAAGTCGTCCAGGTGCGGGGTTCTTTCCAAGACATCACGGAACGCCATCGGTTGGAGGAGCAGTTCCAGCAGGCCCAAAGGCTGGAGTCCGTGGGCCGGCTGGCCGGGGGAGTGGCCCACGATTTCAACAACATGCTGGCGGTGATTCTGGGCTACGCCGAGCTGATGCTGGCCGATCTTTCTCCCGGTGATCCCCACTTCGAGAAAGTCCGGCAGATTATGGAAGCCGGCATTCGGGCCCGGAACCTGACCCGGCAGTTGCTGGCCTTCAGCCGCAAGCAGGTTTTGCAGCCTGAGGTCCTGGACCTCAACGCGGTGATCAGGAACCTGGAAAAGATGTTGCGGCGGCTGATCCGTGAAGACATCGAGCTGACGACCCATCTGGTCGAAAACCTGGGTGCGGTGGAAGCCGACCCGGGCCAAATCGAGCAGGTTATCATCAATCTGGCGGTCAACGCCCGGGACGCCATGCCCGAAGGCGGCAAGCTGGCCATCGAGACGGCCGAGGTGGAGCTGGATGAAGAATACGCCCGAAACCACGAGGGGGTGAGGCCCGGGGAGTACGTGATGCTGGCCGTGGCGGACACCGGGCTGGGCATGGACGAAGCGACCCGGTCCAGGATTTTCGAGCCATTCTTCACCACCAAGGAACGAGGCAAGGGGACCGGGCTGGGCCTGGCCACGGTCTACGGGATCGTCAAGCAATCCGGGGGCAACATCTGGTGTTACAGCGAACCGGGCCAAGGCACGACTTTCAAGGTCTACCTGCCCCGGGTGCGGGCCGAGTTCGAAGACCGGGCGGAGGTCCAGGTCGAGGCGGCGGCGGCTTCGGGCGCGGGGCATATCCTGGTGGTCGAAGACGAGGCCTCCCTGCGGCTGCTCCTGGAGCGCATGCTGGGTTCTCTCAACTACCAAGTGACCGTGGCCGCCGACGGGCTGGAAGCCCTGGAACTGGTCGAAACCCGGGGCCTGCGGCCCGACCTGGTCATCACCGACGTGGTCATGCCCAAGATGAGCGGCCGGGAGTTGGCCGAGCGTCTCCGCCAGACCCGGCCGGAGCTCAAGGTCCTGTACATGTCCGGGTACACGGACAACGCCATCGTCCACCACGGCGTGCTGGATCTCGGGACGCCCTTCCTCCAGAAACCCTTCACCCTCCACAGCCTGGCCGCCAAAATCCGGGAAGTGCTGGGCTCCGGAGGGGATAGATAACCGACTGACTGAGATGAAAAAACCTTTTAAATTGAACTGATAGCCGGATAAAAAGTAGGCGGCCCCACCAAGAGGCATAAAAATCCGGGCAGAACCGGCTTGAGATCCATAAAATGCCACAGAGGCTCCGTGTTCCCGTTCCAGTGAATATTTACCTCATAAGTTTATCACGGTAAACTTGCTGGACGGCAGGGAGATGGAGTCGTTGACTTGACCCCGGAGTTTATTCATCGCTGGCTTGGTTATCATCTTTTATAACCTGCCTCGCCATCAGTATCACCTCAAACGTGATGGGCAACGCCTTCATCATCGTCACGAACATCATCGTCATCTTCAGCACAAATTGGCCTTGTGGGTGAATATCCAAAATATTGGCGGCGATTTTGTGTTGTGTAAATAAATTGACATATATTAATAAAAGAGTATCTTTATACACATGAATGGCAAACAAACAGACGAGGAAAGAGTCCTGACTTTGGCCGAAGAAAGAGGCGTTATCCGGGTTAAGGACCTAAAAGACAAAGGGATTCACCCAGAGAACCTGCGCCGTCTTGTCAAAAAAGGTCGGCTCCTCCGGACGGGGCGGGGGCTGTATGTGAAAGTTGACAAAGAAATATCAGCTAATCACTCTCTAGCCCTTACGTGCAAATGGCTTCCGGATGGAGTTGTCTGTCTGCTTTCAGCCCTTCGCTATCACGAAATCGGCACACAAAATCCTTTTGAAGTGTGGATTGCTCTCGACCGGCGGGCCGCAAAACCCAAAATTGAATTCCCGCCACTTCGAGTGGTAAGATTCTCAGGGGCCGTGCTGTCCGAAGGAATTGAGAAGCATGAAATTGAAGGAGTCAAGGTCAAAATATACAGCCCGGCCAAAACTGTGGCTGACTGCTTCAAGTTCCGCAACAAAATAGGTCTGGACGTGGCCCTGGAAGCCCTCCGGGATTGCCGGCGCCAGAGGAAATGCTCCAACGACGACCTCTACCGCTTTGCCAAGGTTTGCAGGGTCTGGAACATTATGCGGCCCTACCTGGAAGCCATGTCATGAGCAGGACGGTGAAAAATGTCCCCGCTTCCATCCGGCGGCGTCTTTATGACCTGAGCCGTGAGAGAAAGGAGGATTTTCAACTCGTTCTGACACGCTATGGATTGGAGCGGCTGCTATATCGGCTTGGAGAATCAGAATATGCCGACCGGTTCGTTCTGAAAGGAGCCATGCTCTTCGCCGTTTGGACGGACAAGATTTATCGGCCGACCAGAGACCTTGACCTGCTGGGATACGGGGACCACTCGCCGGAAGATTTGAAGGCCTTATTTGAAAGAATTTGTCAAGTAGAGGTTGAACCAGACGGGATGGTGTTCGCTCCTGACAGCATCCGAGTGGAAGACATCAGGGAAGGACAGGAGTATCAAGGTCAGCGGGTCAAACTCAAAGGAATGCTCGCCCAAGCCCAAATCGACCTTCAAATCGACATCGGGTTCGGCGACGTGATTACACCGGAAGCCCAGGAGATAGAATACCCCACGCTTTTGGATCTTCCGCCGCCCCGCATCCGCGCCTATCCCAAGGAGACCGTAGTCGCGGAGAAGCTTCAGGCCATGGTCGATTTTGGGATGGTCAACAGCCGAATGAAGGATTTCTATGACCTATGGATCATATCCAAGCAGTTCTATTTTGACGGCGAAACACTTACCAAAGCGATAAAAGCGACTTTTGCGCGGAGAAAAACAGATATACCCAAGGAAACCCCGCTGGTGTTCGGCTCAGAGTTCATCGAGGATCGGAGTAAAATTGCTCAATGGCAGGCCTTCCTCACCAGAACAGGCTTGTCGGATGACGGCAAGGGGCTGCCTGGGGTAATGGAGGAACTTCGTCTCTTCTTGGGACTTCCCCTGCTGGCTACAGCCACGGAAAAGGGCTTCGCCAAGGTCTGGAAAACAGGCGGACCTTGGGAATAAATTGTATTATTTAGGATATTTCCGGACAGTTGGGCGTTTGAGGGCGGCGGATGGTCAACCTTTCGGAATAATGGCCTAACCCACACGGTCATCAACCGAGAAGAGAGGAGCATGAGCGCCAGCATAATCGGCCGGCCGAGAAGGATAATAGTTGACAACGCAAAATGCCCGCCCCTGATTCGGCTTGACCTTTTGGGGAAAATCGCTTACAATTATATACAATGAAAAAACGAAACGGCCGGAGGACCTCACCGCCGGTTTTTTTGGTTTTCAGCCTCTTTGATTCCAAATTGGCGGCATCCGACCCTCTCTACAAAAAGGGAAGTGGGAGGGAACGAAGGATTGTGGCCTGTTTTCCTGGTATATTAGCATTATTGCCCATATTTCATTGTCTTAGGTGAAAATCCGGCCTCCCTTTTCCCTGGGAGCGGTGTATGAATGAAGGAGAAGAGGGGCGCCCTATGACCCCGGTCCGGACAGGCTTGGTCAGAGGGCGGACGGGTAATCCGTAGTGGATGGATATTTTTCAAGAAAGTCTGACCATGCCCGGCTGCTTCGCCGCCGCCGGGCGAAGACGGCAGTCAGTCTATGGGCGGCCGGCTTGTTGGGGCTGATTTTGATTTATCCCGGCCCGGCTTGGGCCGCCCGCCCCAGTCCGGGAAATTTAATCGAAGTCACGGCGGCCGTGCCCAGAAACTTCCCGCCTCATTATTTCCTGGACGAAAAAGGCCGGCCGACCGGTTTCGCCGTCGAGGTCATGGAGGCCGCGGCCCGCCGGGCCGGGATGAAAGTCAATTATCTGGTGGAAGAAAACTGGCCTGGGACGGCCGAGGCCCTCCGTTCCGGCCGGGCCGATCTCATTCCCAATCTCGGGATCACTACCGAACGGCTTGAGGATTTTGACTTCACCTCCCCGGTGGAGACTTTTGAAGTGGTCATTTTTGTGCGGTCGACGACTTACGACATCGACGGTCTTTCGGACCTGGCCGGCCGCCGGGCCGGTGCGGTCGAGTTCAACGTGGGTGTTGATATATTGAAAGATTTGGACGAAACGGCCGTCAAGGTTTTCGACTCAAACATAGAGGCTTTGTTCGGACTGCTGTCTGCGGAAGTGGACGCCCTGATTTATCCTACGCCGGCCTTGCCGGCTCTGGCCAGAAAGGCCGGGGTGGATCACAAGATCAAGGCGGTCGGCGCGCCGCTCATGGAAGTAAAAAGGGCTATGGCCGTCCGCAAGGGTGAGACAGCTCTGTTGGAGCGTTTGGACCAGAGCGTCAAACAGCTGGCGTCCTCGGATGAATACCGTAAAATCTACACCAAATGGTACGGAGAGCCTCGACCTTTCTGGACAGCCGGTCGGGCGGCTTTGGTCATGGGCGGGGTTTTACTGGTGGTCGCCGCTTTGCTGGCGGCCTGGCGTTTTCGGACTGTATTAAAGCTCAACCAGCAGTTGGAAGAAGCCCTGGCCGAACTGGGTCAGGCCCAGGAGGCTTTGAGGGAAAGTGAAGAAACGGCCAAGGTGATGTTGAACGCCGCCCGGGAGACGGTCTTGTTGATCGACCCGGAAGGCCGCATCCTGGCCGTTAACAAGGCCGGGGCGGCCGCATTGAAAAAGCCCTTCGATAAAGCCGGCGGCGAGGAGGGCCTGGAGGCCTTTTTGCCCGTCAAGGCGGCTGAGATGTCCAGACTGATGATCGGTGAAGTTTTGCGGACCGACCGGCCCGTCCGATTTGAAACCGAAACCGGTTTGGACCGGTCCCGAGAGGAGCAGGGGGTTGTTCTTCAGATCAGTCTTTACCCCATTGCCGGTCTGGACGGGACGGTAAGCCAATTGGCCGTTTACGTCCGAGACGTCACCGAAAGCAAAAAATACGAGACCCGGCTCCAATCAGCCCTTCAGGAAAAGGAGGTCCTGTTGCGGGAAATTCATCACCGGGTCAAGAACAACATGCAGGTGGTTTCCAGTCTGCTCAGCCTGCAAGCCGACCGCATGGATAATCCACAGGCCCAGGCCGTGTTCCGGGAGGCTCAAAACCGGGTGACGGCCATGGCCTTGATCCACGAAGCGCTTTACCATTCATCTTCCCTGGCCGAGATCGACTTCCGGCAATACTTGTCAGGTCTGGCCGCCGGCCTTTTTCAGACTTACGGCCGAGACCCCCGACAGGTCCGTTTCGAGGTGGATGTCCAGGGGACCGCCTTGACTTTGGACTACGCTCTCCCCTGCGGCCTGATCCTCAACGAACTCATTTCCAATTCGCTCAAGCATGCCTTTCCCCATGACCGGCCAGGAGAAATCAGGGTCAAGGCAGAGAGCGGCCAAGACAGTATGGTGACCATAACCATCAGCGACAACGGCGTGGGGCTGCCGGCGGATTTGGATTGGCGACACCCCGGCACCTTGGGCCTGACCCTGGTCAAGGGCCTGGTCGAACACCAGCTTGGCGGGCGTCTCGAACTGGATCGAGAAGCCGGAACCAGGTTCGTGTTGACTTTCAAACAGGAGACTTATAGGCAAAGGATTTAAAACCATGGAAAAACCAAGGCTGATGATCGTGGAAGACGAGTACTTGGTGGCCGCCGAGCTTAAAAACCGGCTGATGGAAATGGGCTATATCATCTGCGCCCAAGCGGGCAGCGGTGAGGAGGCCGTGGTCCGGGCCGATGAACAGCGGCCGGATTTGATTCTCATGGACATCTACCTCCGCGGCAGGATCGACGGAATCGAAGCGGCCGATGAAATTTTCCGCCGGCTGAGCATTCCGGTCGTCTTTCTGACGGCCTACGCCGATATGGACCTGCTCAAGCGGGCCAAGCTGGTCCAGCCTTACGGTTACGTCCTCAAGCCCTATACGGCTTATGAGTTGCGGGCCGTAGTGGAAATGGCCCTATATAAAGCGAATCTGGAAAAGGATTTGCGCCGGCAGGAAGAGCTTTTCCGCAACCTGTTTCAGAGGGCCCCCCTGCCCTACCACTCCCTGGACGAGGAAGGCCGGCTGGTCGAAGTCAACCGGGTCTGGCTCAAGACTATGGGGTATACGGCTGAAGAGGTCGTCAACCGCCGGTTCGAGGAATTTTTGTCTCCGGAGGACCGGAAGGTTTTTAAAAGTAATTTTCAAAAATTCATTGAGTCGGGGGAAGTAAGCGGAATTTGGTATGAAATGATCAGAAAAGACGGAGGAACCCATCTGATGGAATTTTTCGGGGAGGTGAGCTGGGACGAACAGGGCCGATTCAAGCAGACCCATTGTATATTGAACGACATTACCGAACGCCGGCGGATCGAGGGCGAACGGGAAGCACTGATCGTCGAGCTGCAAAACGCCTTGGCCGAGGTGAAAAGATTGAGCGGTCTGCTGCCCATTTGCGCCTCGTGTAAAAAGATACGCGACGACCAGGGTTACTGGCAGCAGGTGGAAAAGTACGTCCAAGAACATTCGGAAGCCCGGTTCAGCCACAGCATCTGTCCTGACTGCGCCAAAAGACTCTATCCCGACATTTTTCCCGATCAATAGGTCTTGTGGCCTGAGGTTTTAGGGCGATGGTCATCACCGCTTGAGCACTTTTGACGGGATTAATGTTTAACCAGGGACCTCCATAATAAAATAGCCGCGTTCCTGGGTCGTGACTTTGAATCCGTGGGGAACAAGGATGGTGGTATCCGGCAGGACGATAATGGCCGGGCCGGTGATTTTCATGCCGTAAGTCAATCGGTCGCCGTCAAAAAAGGGGGTCTCGGCATAGGCGTGTTTTTCCTCCAGATAAGCCGGCTGGACGCCCATGAGGGCCTGGGCGGGGTCTTCCGTCGGGCTGAGGCGCTGGGCGGGCAGTTCAATGGCCGGTCTGACGGCCTTGGCCGTGTGCCGCCACATGACGAATTCCACTTCGGACTCGAAATCCGCGGTCTTGTACCTGGCCAGATGGGCTTGATGAAACTCGGCGGTCAGGGCGGTTACGTCTTCAGGGCGTAAATTAGGTGAATGGAAGGGAATTTCCAGTTCAGTCACCTGCATGGGGTATCGGGCCGAGCAAAAAAATTCCATTTTTCTTTCTGCGGCCGGAACGCCGAGGCGGTCGAGGAAGGCCGCACCCCTGACTTTGAGGTCGGCCAGGAGCCGGTTGACGCCGTCGAAATCGAATTTTCGGCTGTCCGCGTACTTACTGGCCACCAGGCTGAGGGCGATGTCGGCGTTCAAGCCGCCGAAGGCGCAGAGCACGGCGGTCTGCTTGGGAATGATCACCCTTTTTACGCCCATTTCCCGGGCCAAGCCGGCGGCGAACAGGCCGGTGGCCCCTCCGCCCGAGACGATGACGAAATCCCTGGGATCGATACCCCGGCGGACGGTCATGTCCAGAAGGCCGCCGACCATCTTTTCCCTGGCCACCTGGCAAATGCCCAGGGCGGCTTGTTCGACGGTCAGGTTCAGAGGCCGGGCGATCTTGTCCCGGACGGCCGCCCGGGCCGCTTCCGGGTCTATCTTCATGCGTCCGCCCAGGAAAAAGTCGGGGATGATGTAGCCCAGAGTGACGCAGGCGTCGGTCACGGTCGGTTCAGTCCCGCCCCGGCCATAACAGACCGGTCCCGGCACGGCCCCGGCGCTGCCCGGGCCCACGTTGAGAATCCCGGCTTGGTCCACCCAGGCGATGCTGCCGCCCCCGGCGCCTAAAGTCAGGATTTCCGTAGCCGCCACGCCGGTCGGGTAGTTGAGGATGCGGCCGTCCCTGGTTGTGGTGATTCGGCCTTCAACCACAGTGCTCACATCGAAACTGGTCCCGCCCATGTCGATGGTGATGCAGTTTTTCTCCAGGTTCTGCCCGCCGTAATAGCCGCCGGCCACCGGGCCCATGGCCGGGCCGGAAAAAAGCATGAAGACCGGCTTTTTCATGATTTCCCGCACCGGGACCAGGCCGCCGCTGGACATGACGATCAAAGGGTCGCCCTTGAAGCCGTGGTCCGCCAGTTTGCGCCACAACCGGTCCAAATAGGCCGAAACCACCGGCTGGACCATGCAGTTGAGGACCACGCAGGACATGCGGTGGTATTCTCTTATGATGGGCTGGATTTCCGAACTGAGACTGAAGGCGGCTTCCGGCCACTCTTCTTTGATTATTCGGCCGATCCGTTGTTCATGGACCGGATTGATGATGGACCAGAGCAGGCAGACGGCGACAGCTTGAACCCGCCAGGCTTTAAGTTGACGGACCGCGGCCCGGACCTCGTCCTCGTCCAGGGGGACCAGGATATCACCTTCGCTGTTGATCCGCTCGGTCACTTCCAGGCACAAATAAGGCCGGACCAGGGGTTGGGGCGGATGGACCTTGAAGTTGAAGATATTCAAGCGCCGGCCTTCGCCCCGCCACAGGGTGTACTTGGTCCCCCGGGTGCAGATCACCCCGGTCTTGACCCCTTTGCCTTCCAAAACCGCGTTGGTGGCCGTGGTGGAAGCGTGGATGAAAACCTCGGTCCGGCCGAGCAGTTCCGACAGATCGAGGACCAGGTCCTCGGCGGCCAGCCTCAGGCAGTCAAAGACTCCTTCGGTCAGGTCTTCCGGAGTGGTGGCCGACTTGTGCCGGGCCAGCAGAGTGGCGCCTTCGGCGATGGTCAGGTCGGTGAAAGTGCCGCCCACGTCGACGCTGATTCTATAGCCCATGCTTCACATTCCTGCGCCGACGTTTTCGGCCTGGGCTCGAAGTTTTGCGGTGGCTTCCCCATCCACCTCGAAAAGCTCCGAATCGGTTCTGATGACCACTTTATAGATGTCCCGGGCCGCTTCTATAGACACGAAACCGTCGCGCACGTCGTCCCTGACCGCTTCGGGATCACGCTCAGCGGGATCGCCGAAGCCGCCCCCGCCGCCGGCCTGGGCCACCCAGTCCTGGTCGGGTTTGACTACGGCGCTGCCGGCGCTGCCCAGATGCCGGACTATCCGCCCGGCGGCCCGGTCTTCGAGCCAGTGATCGTCGGCCGAACCGGGCCGGCCTCCGGCCAGTCCGGCCGGGCGATTGGTGTACCCGGTGGCTCCATAGATCAGGAGCATCTCGTGGTCCCGGGGCTGGATTCTCTGGCCGACAGACACCCCGCCCCGCCACCGGCCCGGCCCGCCCGAATCCGTGACCGCTTTGATCTCCCAGACGATGTTGGGCACGGCCAGTTCGAAGGTCTCGATGAATTCGTACCCCATGTTGCCCATGATGCAGGGGGCGAACATGTGGGGCAGACCGTCAAAACCTTCCGTGGCCCCGCCGGCCGGCGCGGCCAGGTAATACTGATGGGTGTAAGGTTCGCCGGTGCGGGGGTCCACGCCCGAACCGTCCAGGTTGGCCACGGAAAACTCGCCCATGCCGGCCAAGGCCCGGTCAGGCCTCACCTTGGCCCAGACCTTGAAGACCAGGTTGGTCACGGTGTCGCAAAAACCGGTGGTGGCGATCATGGTCCCGACCGGCCAGCGGGGAATCCCGGCCACCGAGCCTTCCCGCAAGAGGACTTCGATATGGTCCAAGGCCCCGTCGTTGAGCGGCAGGGCCGGGTCCAGGACCGGCAGGGTCCCCTGCAGGGCCGAACACCTGGCCGTGGCGTAGGTCAGGTTGTAGGAAGATTCAAGCTGATCAGGCATGTCCCGGTAGTCGAAGATGATCCTGGCCCGGTCCGGATCGATGGTCAGCTTCATTTTGAGCCTGACCCCGTCCGGACAGATGCCGTCGATCTTTTCGCTCAGCATCTCGTCTTCCACGGCGACCGCGGGCAATTTTTTTATTTCTTCGGTCATCTTGCGGTCTCCGTAGCGGAGGACCTCTTCGAAGCAGCCTTTGACCGTTTCGTAACCGAACCGATCACACAGCTCTTTGATCCGGTTTTCGGCCACCCAAAGGGACCCGACCTGGGCCAGGAAATCGCCGTACCACTGCCGGGAATAGCGTAGATTGTAACCGATGAGCCGGATCAGGTCGGAAATGACTTCATGATGGCGGCATACTCGGACACCGGGGAAATGCAGGCCTTCCTGGTAGACTTCCTTGGCAAAGACGTCGCCGGTGGTCGGCAAGGGACAGCCGATGTCGATCAAATGGCATTTATTGACGGCCCAGGCCACGAACCGGCCCTGGTGGAATATCGGGGCGAACATGGTCCAGTCGCCCACGTGAGCATTCCCGGCGTAAGGGGCGTTGTTGACGAAGACATCGCCTTCCCTGATGTCGCCGGGGAACGACCTGATGACCCACCTCAAGGCCGGGGCCATGGTCCCCACGTGGACGGGCAGACAGTCGTACATGAACAAGACCTTGGCCTTGGCATTTAAAATGGTGCAGGTGAAGTCCTTGGCTCCATACAGGATCGGATTCCTGGCCGTGGCCAGGATGGTTTCGGTCATTTCCCTCATGATGCCTTCAGCCCGGGCCACGACCACGGAAAAAGTGATCGGGTCGATCTCGGACTTTCCGGCGTCCAAGGCTCCGGGGAGGTCCTGAATCTCCTGGTCTTCGATTTCCCTGGCGATCTTCTCGACGCTGTAAGGGGGAAAATCTATGCGGACAGCCATTTAATCAACTCCGGCGGACAGTGAAAAATATCGGTCAAGTCAAATCCTCCCGCTTGGTCACCATGACCTTCATCTCACGCCCGGCCAATTCTCTGAAATAGGGTTCCGGAGCGATCACCTGCTCCGGTCCCCAGACCCCGGGCGGAATCAGGCCCCGAGTCTGCATCCGGGCCGCCACGGCCGGGGGGACGCCGGTCGAGGCGTCGCCGCAGGAACCGCCCCAGCGACTGTGGGGCCGGATCAGGCAGTCGAGGACATACTCCACTCTCCGACCGGCCTGGACACCGATGACCTGGGCCCGGATGCACTCGGCGTCGTTGATGGTCAACTCGACCCCGGCCAGCTTGTCCTTGATCTGCTTTTCCACCACCGCGGCCAGGACGTCCCTGGGGGTTACTTCCTGTCCTTGGACCCAAACCGGGGTCTGGTCGGCAAAGCCCAGTCCGGCCAAAAACCTGGCCTTGGCTTCCAAGGCCGGCGGCAGTCCCAGCCGCCAGGTCACCTCCCTGACGCCTTTGGCCTTAAAGGACCGGGGGATGGTGGCCGGTTCGGAATGGAGGGTGTGGAAACACTTCATCCGGCCGATGGGCGCGGGGAAATCTATCTCCATTTCACCGGAGAGCGGGGGCAGGGTTTTGTACTCGCCGTCCAGGAACTGAACCGATTCGTCGGAGTATTCTTCCATCAGGGTCCTGATGGAATAGGGCGGGACAAAAACGTCGAGCCCGTGCATGTCGGTCAGGTCGATAGTCCCGTCGCTCAGCCGGACCGCTTCGACCGCGTCCAGACGGTCATAGGCGTACCGAGCCAAGACGTTGATGGTGCCCGGGGCGGCGCCTATGCCTAAAATCGCCGACAGACCGGCTTTTTTAAACTCGTCGAACAATTCAAGCTGCCGGCGGGTGGTGTGGAACATGCCGCCCAGGTCGTTGTAATGGGCCCGGGCCTGGAGGCAGGCCTTCATCAGGTTAAGGTTGACGTAATACTGGGCGGCGTTGATGACCGTATCATACCCTTTTAGCAAAGCGGCTGTTTCTTCGATCCGGAAAGCATCGACAAAACCGCCCTTGATCCTGGGATCGTGGAAAGAATCGGCATAGGCCTTGGCCTTATCAGCCTGATAATCGGCCGCCAGGATTTTTTCCACCTCAGGGTCTTCGCTCAGGTCTCTGACCGCGGTCCGGGCCATGGCCCCGGCCCCGCCGATGACGGCAATCTTCATGCTGGGCCTCGTTTGTGGATTCTGTTCGAGTATCACACCGGCCTGTCTCCGATGATCAGGTTGGTCAGTTCATCGGTGTCGTCGGCCTTGCGGGGAAAATGCTCCTGGATGAGCTGGCCGCATCGCCGAATCGCCTGACAGATAGCTTCGGCGGCCTTTTGTTCTTTGATCCCCTTGGTGATTATGGTCACAATTTCTTCCCAAGTCCGGGGCGGGACCTTTTCGTTGATGCCCTGATCGGCCAGGACCCAGACCTTTCTTTCAAATACGGAAATGAAGATAAGGATGCCGGTCCGGTCCCGGGTCAGGTGAAGGTTGTGGCGATAGAAGGCCAACGTGGCCGCTTCTTCCACTTCTTCGGCCATCTCCTGGGCGGTGATGAAAAGCAGCTTCAAACCGGGTATTTTTTTAACCAAGAAATGAAACAAAAAGAAGGCCAGGGCGAAGAAGCCCATGAAGGTCCACATATCGTTGCGGCCTAAGGCCAAGGTTGCCGGGACGGCCGTGATCAGAGCGAGGGTCAAGGCCCCGGCCAGTTCGGCCCGGGGATAGGTGTAGCTGGCTGAAACTATCATGGGCACGATTTCGCCGGAAGTGGTTTTTTCCACTTCCTGGACGGTTTGGATGATCTGTTCCTGCTCTTGCTTGGTCAGAAATTTTTCGGCCGGACTTTTCATGCCTTTATATCTCCAGTAATATCAATGAACATGCCGCTAAGGCCCTCGGTCACCAGGATCCGGAAGCCCCGCCGCCGCCGAAACCGCCTCCGCCGCCGGAAAAACCGCCTCCCCCGCCGCTGAAGCCGCCGCCGACAAAGCCGCCGGACCGGTAATGTCCGCCTCCCCCGGAGAACACCCAGAATAAGGGGGCCAGCAGACCGAGAATGAACCCCAGGGGAATGAATAACAGCACGGTCAGAAAGCCCAAGGACCAGACCAGCCAGGCGATGATCGGAAAAAAGACCGCGCCGGCCACCGCCCCCAGTATTCGCGAATGGGCGGCCAGAAAAGTTACGACCAGGAAGGGCATGAACAAGACGAAAAACCAGCCGGACCCGCCGGAATCCCGGCCGGGTTTTCTCTCCGGAGGTTTGTATTCGCCCCGAACGGCGGCGGTGACGGCCTCGACGCCCTGAATGAACCCGGCGTCCAATTCACCGGCCTTGAACCTGGGCACGATTTCATAATCGATGATCCGGCCGGCCAACAAGTCGGTCAGGGCTCCTTCCAGGCCGTAACCGACTTCGAGGCGGACCTTCCGCTCCTCTTTGGCCACCAAAAAGAGGACGCCGTTGTCCAGCTCGGCCTGGCCCAGCCCCCAGGTTTCGGCCACCTTGATGGAGAACTCTTCGAGAGACTCCCCTTCCAAAGAAGGGATGGTCAAGATGACCAACTGGGTGGAATCGGACTTTTCCAAAGCGGCCAGCTTGGTTTCCAGGACCTGCCGGGTCTGGGGCGAGATCATGCCGGCGTAATCGTTGACCCGGCCCTTGAGCGGAGGGACGTCCAGGGCCCAAATCGAGGCGGCCGAAATAAAAATCAACAGAAAAACCGCCAGGGCCGTCCGGACTCCGGCCGGCAGTCTTCGGCCGGGCCGGATTTTTCTTTTTAATTTCATGATGGACCTTTACGGCTTAAAATTTGACCTTGGGGACTTCCTTGGCCGATTCATCAGCCTTGAAAAACTCCTTGCGCTCCAAATTCAGGAGCAGGCTGTTAGTCAGGGAGTTGGGGAACTTCCGAATGGAGTAATTGAACCTCTCCACCGCCTCGTTGTAACGCTGCCTGGCCACGTTGATCCTGTTTTCCGTGCCTTCCAACTGGTGCTGGAGGTCCAGAAAATTCTGATTGGCTTTGAGATCGGGGTATCTTTCCACTACGACCATCAACCTGGAGAGGGCCGAGGAGAGTTGGCCCTGGGCGGCCTGGAACTTGCTCAAGGCCTCCGGGTCCCCCAGCATCTCCGGTTTAAGTTGGATGGACGTGGCCTTGGACCGGGCTTCCACCACGGCCTGCAAGGTCTCTTTTTCGTGGGCCGCATATCCCTTGACCACCTCGACCAAGTTGGGAATCAGGTCGGCCCGCCTTTGCAGCGCCGATTCCAGATCGCCCCAGGCCCGGAAGACGGCTTCTTCGTTTTTCTGCATCTGGTTGTAACCGCAGCCGGAGAGCGACCAGGTCCAGACAAGCAATAAAGTCAACAAGGGCAGTAATATTCGCCTATTCACAGCAACCTCCATCTCGGCTCATGGGCCTGAATTCAAAAACATCTTCGTTTTATTATTAATGCCAGAAAGCCAAGAAAAAATAAACCGGTCCGGGTAAAAAGATCGACGAGCCGAGGGAAGCCTCCTTACCAAATGGTATAACCGCCGTCCACGACCAAGGTGGAGCCGGTGGCGTAGGCCGAAGCCTCGGAAGCCAAAAAGACGGCCGCACCCACGATTTCCTGGACGTGGCCCAGTCGTTTCATCGGGATCTTGTTCAAAAGAAAACTTATGGCCGATTCATTTTCTTGAAGATGCCTGACCATCTCGGTCTCGACGTATCCCGGCACCAGGCAGTTGACCCGGATATTATAACGGGCCCACTCAAGGGCCAAGGCCCTGGTCATCTGGATCACCCCGCTCTTCGTAGTGCAATAATGCAGAGTGAACATGGTGGCGCTCAGCCCCAAAATCGAGCCCACATTGATAATATTGCCTTTTTTTTGCTCGATCATGATCCTGCCCGCGGCCTGGGACAAGACGAAAACGGCTCGAAGGTTAGTGTCGACCACCTGGTCCCACTCTTCCATGGATATGTCGACCGCCTTGCGCATGGGGCCTATGCCGGCGTTGTTGACCAGAATATCCAGGCGGCCGAACTTCTCTATGACCTGATTCATCATGGCCTCAATCTGGTCATTTTTTGTGACGTCCATGGGAATAGCCGCGGCTTCCCCGCCCTTGGCCCTGATCTCTTCAGCCGTCTGTTCAATCAACTCCCGGCTGCGGCTGACCGCCACCACCTTGGCCCCCACTTCGCCGAAACCGCAGGCGATGGCCCGGCCGAGGCCTTTGCTGGCCCCGGTCACCACGGCCACCTGGCCGTCCAATCTGAATTTTTCCAGGATATTCATGATAATCCTCCATGTAATCAATCCAAGGCCCAAGATTTATGGCTGAAACAATATCCGCCTGTCAGGGTATAGCAAAAAATCGGCCCCAAGGCCATTGATTCTGGGAAAAGGCATCCAAGAAGAACCAGGGCTTGGTGGAATGTGAAGCATTAGGCTTTATGATGAACGGACCGGAAAAAATCGAACCGATTGCCTATCCCTTCTGGCCCAGCCGCTGATTAATCTAGTTCATTAAATCGTTTTGCTGAAACAGTCATTGCTTTTTCTAATAATTATGCTATATTAATCTATATTTTATGTAAAAAAATATGGACCCTAATGGTATTCGACGACCTGTTAGCTTAAAAGTCGGCGTCTATTAATGGTGACCCCCAGACTCTTATCCACACATCAGGCCTTATATTCTTTAATGACGGAAGCTCACATTTCCAGAAGCTTGAAAATGATTAAATAAATGTTAAATCAAATAGTTAACCGTTTATGCATCTGTGAACTTCCGTTAATGAGGTGAAGCGTGTCACTTTTGCTGTCCGAGTACCTTCGCCATACTCTGACGAAATCGACTATATCCTCTCCCAAATTTCGGACAAATACTTCGACTCCTTTATAAAGGACGAAACTTTAAAGAGAGACTGGAAAAGCTTCGAAAGGCCCTTAGACCCTAATCGTGGTAGCCCCTAAGCCAGAAGTACGCTTTCTATGGGTGCCGGGAACACATGAAATCTCACATGGGGAGGTAACTGCATGTACGTAAAAAATGTCAAAATCAGCAATTTTGTCAAGGGCCACGTTTATTGACCCACCCCAGGGCCAACTTAATTGACCCACTTGGTATTATCTAGCCCTGGTGAGTGCCCTGGTTATTGATTCTACCTTTCTGTTGCCTTTCTTCCTCCTTTCCTA
>Ga0209164_1000778_pt1 | contig 56391 bp, 71 predicted proteins | sample MTBNYHSulfiMetaG_FD_187458 | JGI IMG/M metagenome (GOLD analysis project Ga0209164, IMG submission 187458) | Enrichment culture microbial communities from rom New York Harbor, USA that are MTBE-degrading - MTBE-NYH (New York Harbor Sulfidogenic)... | ecosystem: Environmental > Aquatic > Marine >... | reverse complement strand
CCTTCACCTGCGGATGCCAGCGGAAGCCGAAGGTGGGGTTGGACACCCGCACCATCCTCGCCGCCTCCAGGAAGGCCGTGGTCAGGTCGTTGCAGGCATCGCTGCCGTCCTTGTTGACGCCGCCCAGGGTCCATACCCAGGTGCCCACGATGCCCTGGAGCGCCTCAGCCCCCATTCTGCCGAGGAAGTGGCCCATTTCGTAGCCACGGATAACGAACTCCCCTACCAGATCAACTGCCTCATCCCTGGTAAGCCTCTTCTCGACGTTCACATCGTTGTTGTAGTACGGCCACCCGTAGTAGTCGGGGCGCGTGGGCCACGCCGACTCAAGGGCCTCGAGCCTGGTCCACACTTGAATGAAGTGCTGCATCTGAAGGTGTTCCTGCAAGGTCCTGGCCGGCTTTCCTGGAATCTGCTCGCAGGTCTCCGCGATCTTCAGTAGCTCCGCCTTCCGCTTGGGGTCGGCTTCAAAGTTCTCCGCGATTATACGCGCCAGCCGAGCATACCGCTTCGCTTCGTAGATGCAACCCTCCAGCACTACCTGCATCGCCTCCCAGTTGGGCAGCTTCTCGTAGAGCTCAAGCTCGGCGCCGTCGGGTGTGCCGTCGAGCAGCTTGGCCTCGGCCGCGTCTATCTGCTCCTGGACCTGGTCGATCATGTCCTGGAATCCCGTGCCGCCACCCACCTTCTGGTCTGGACCCCATATGTACTCGTAGTCCTTGCCGGAGTAGCCGAAGCTACCGCCATTGGGGAAACCCCACATGAGCACGGACTTGATGTACTTGACCGCATCCTCGGGCAGAAGCAGCCTGAATACTGTACCTATACTGTCCCGCTCGTTCCAGTAGCTGTGGAGCTCGGACATTATCTTCAGGGACTCCTCCTTGGGCTCGGGGGTGAGAATCGGGTCGTTGTAGATCTCATCATTGGAGAACCTGCTGCTGTCCACGTTGTAGTACAGTGTGTTGGGAAGCGTCCCCTCGAAACCTACAATTTGCGCATGGTCGGTGATGAAGATGGTCTTGTTGGCCTGCATATGGGCCAGGGCTTTTGCCCTTCTGAGCAGCATGGGGTCTCCTTCAGCCGCCTTCCACGCCTCGGTGAATAGCTGAGGACTCTCTATGTCTATCTTGAGCCCCGGCTCATACTCACCACCCTTTCGCCCCTTCTTCCATACCGCTTTCCTCAGGTAGTCCAGCCGCGGCGAGCGCTTCTTCTCCGCCGCCCACCACCATGCCCGCTCCTTCTCAAGCTCGGCTACCGGCTTGTCGGGTGCTAGACTCGTCTTTGCTATCACATCCGCCATCTAACCTTCCTCCTTGTTCAGAATCACAAAAATTACCCCCAAAGATTCCGCTACAGTTGCTGCCGTGTCTATCACCCCCTCAGAAAGCCCGCCGCTGCGGGCGCTGCCCGCGCTACATCCTCTGCCGCTGGTGGCGGCTGTAGCGCGGGTCAAAAGCCTCGGCAATATCGGTATCGACCAACTCCATCTCTTCGTAGTACGTGCACTTGCTGGCGTCCATCCTCACGTCTGTCTGCATGTTTGTCACGCCCTCTATGACGAACTTCGGCGGGTCACTCTTGATGTTGGACCCCGTTTTCAGGACCAGGCAATGACCGCCAGCAGAGCCGAGCACTGTTGAAGCCGACAAGTGCTTGCACTTGCCACATGACTTCTCCGGCACGTGCTCCCTCTCCTCCACGCTCATGGGTTTCTCCACAGCGCCGAGGAAACCCTCCCTCGCCTCCTCCCATTCGCTCTTTCGCCTGGGCACGATTTGCCTCCTTTCGTATCTGAGGAATATGCCCTATTCTACTTTTTTGGCAGACCCTGTGTCAAGGTGGTAGGCGGTTCTGCAACATACGCATTCTTATAGTCTCCTGGACGAATTGTTCCGTTCGTCAAATTTTTTCCCCTGGGGTCACGCGGCTCTGTTTCCGCTTCACCGGAAGAAGAGATGCTATCGCGTCCGCCGCCAGCGGCCTGTAGCAGCCACCGGTCAACCTGGCGAAAGAGGGGCAACGAGCGACGATAGTCAACGCGCTTGCCAAGAACTGGCGACAGAAGGCTGAGCGTGCCGCCAGACAATGACGCCTGCTGGACAACGCGCAACCCCAGACATATAATGGGGCCGAAGCTGAGGTAGTCGCGTCGTTCTCGCCGACGCCGTGCTACCGGCAGGCAACCATAGGCGTCGTCCCGGCCATGAGATGACTGGCCTCCCTCCGAAGCCATTGTAAGGAGGAACCCTTTTGACCACCCCACAGCGGCCCAGAGTGTTGTTCACTAGGGACGAAATAGGCGAAGCGGTGGCGAGGCTGGCAAACGAGATCAATCGAGACTACTGTGGAAAGTGCCCCGTTCTCGTCGGCGTTCTCAAGGGGTGCTTCGTCTTCATGGCTGACCTCGTTCGCCTTCTCGACGTCCCGGTGGAGCTGGACTTCGCCATACTGTCGAGCTATGGCGCAGGGAAGGTCTCTTCCGGCAGAATCCGGGTGGTGCAGGAGCCTCGCGGCGCGGTTGAAGGGAGAGATGTGCTGGTTATCGAAGATATTGTCGATACCGGGCTCACCATCAGCTTTTTCATGGACTACCTGCGCAGCAAGAAGCCCGCATCACTGAAACTGTGCGCGCTATTCGACAAGCCGTCGCGAAGGCGGAAGCCAGTCACCATCGACTACCTTGGACTAACCGTGCCAGACGATTTCCTGGTGGGGTATGGCCTGGACTGCAACGAGAAGTATCGCAACCTACCGGACCTGTGCATCCTGGAGGATCGATAGTGAGCGTGGAAGCTCTGATCTCGGTGGCGAAAGGGGAAGCGCCCGCCGACCTGCTGCTCCTGCACGCCAGGATTGTAAACACCTTCGCCGGCGAGATCGAGGAGGGAAACGTCGCCATATGCGGCGAGCGGATAGCGGGCATTGGCGACTATCAACTGGGCAAGGAGGTAGTCGACCTCGAGGGGAGATACCTCTCGCCAGCCCTGATCGACGGCCACGTTCATCCCGAGAGCTCCATGCTCCACCTCGCTCGCTATGCGGAAGCCGTGGTGCCGCGCGGCATCTCTGCCATAGTGACCGACCTTCATGAGATTGCCAACGTCAAGGGACTCAAGGGCATAGAGTACATGCTGAGCTGCGCCCGGCTCCTGCCGCTCGACCTGTACTTCATGGTACCCTCTTGCGTGCCGTCAACGCATCTGGAGACATCGGGCGCCCACCTTACGCCAAAGGACGTGGAAACCGCTCTGGGCCTGGAGAACGCCATTGGGCTGGGAGAGGTAATGAACTTCCCCGGCGTCCTCACCGCCGACAGGGAGGTGTTGGCCAAGATAGAAGCGGCGAAGGGTAAGTTGGTCGACGGTCACGCCCCAGGCGTCGGCGGCAGGGACCTCAACGCCTATATCGCCAGTGGCATTCACTCCGACCACGAATCCACATCTTATGAGGAAGCCCGGGAGAAGCTGTTGCGGGGGATGTACGTCATGATTCGCGAAGGCTCGTCGGAGAAGAACCTGGAGGCGCTTCTGCCCCTGGTTACCGACAAGACGTACAAGAGGTGTCTGTTCGTCGTCGATGACCGCAGCTGCGCCGACCTGATGGAAGACGGGGATATCGACGCCGTAGTGAGGAAGTCGATCAGGCTAGGCCTTGACCCGGTGCGGGCCATCCAGTTGGCCACCATCAACACGGCCGACTACTTCAGGCTCGATGGCCTGGGGGCGGTCGCGCCAGGCTATTTCGCCAACCTCGTGGTGGTCAGCGACCTGGCCTCCTTCGCGGTTGAGAAGGTATTCTACCGGGGCAAGCTGGTAGCGGAGAAAGGTCACCCGCTCTTCTCTCCCTCGGTGCCGGAGGACATGGAGATGACGCGCACGATGCACGTCAAACCATTCGACAAGGGAGCGCTCCGAATGCCGGCACGCGACGGTGCCTCTCTGGTTATCGAGATCGTCCCCGACCAGACGGTGACCAAGAAGGTTGAGGCGAGAGCGAAGGTGGAGAAGGGATTCATAGTGGCGGATGTTGAGTGGGATATCCTCAAGCTGGTGGTAGTCGAGCGGCACAAGGCCACCGGTAACATCGGTCTGGGGCTGGTGAAGGGTTTCAGCCTGAAGAAGGGAGCCCTGGCTTCCTCCATAGCCCATGACTCACACAATATCGTGGTTGTAGGAACGAACGACGAAGACATCTACGTCGCAATCAAGGAGGTCGAGCGATTGCAGGGCGGGTTGGTTATTTCGGCCGACGGCAGCGTTATGGGCTCGCTGGCTTTGCCTGTCGCCGGCCTGCTCTCCACAGAGCCTCTGGAATCGGTGGTCACCGGGCTGGAGAGGCTCATGGAACTGGCGGCGCGTCTGGGCTGCCAGCTCCCTCACCCCTTCGCCACGCTGTCGTTGCTCGCTCTCCCCGTCATCCCTGAGTTGAGGCTTACCGACCTGGGATTGGTGGATGTGCTGGCCTTCAATCTGGTTGACTGAGCGAAGCTGTCACCTTGAGGAGCAATCAAGCAGGTTTCGGGCAAGGTCCGCATAATCGACCGGACGATGCTGCTTCAAGCAGAAGTCATTCAAGCCAGTAGATTGACAATACGGGAGGAACAGGAATGAACCTAGAAAGCTGGATCCGTGATGTGCCAGACTTCCCCAAGAAGGGGATTATGTTCAGGGATATCACCCCCCTGCTTGGCAACGCTGAAGCCTTCAGGTACACCATCGATGCCATGACACAGACGTATCGCGGCAAGGGGGTTGAGGTTGTGGTCGCCGTAGAAGCAAGAGGGTTCTTCCTCGGTGCTCCCCTCGCCTACAATCTTGGCGCCTCCTTCGTGCCCGTGCGCAAGGCAGGAAAGCTTCCCGCAGCGTTCATCAGCGCCAAGTACTCCCTTGAATACGGTTTCGATTCCGTCGAGATGCACACCGATGCCCACGGGCATGGCCAGAAGGTGCTGCTGGTTGACGACCTGCTGGCGACCGGTGGAACCATGGCGGCCACGGTCGAACTGGTGGAGAAGCTTGGCGGTGAGGTTGTCGGCATCGCATTTCTTATCGAACTCACCTCCCTTGGCGGAAGAGAGAAGCTGAAAGGCTATGAAGTCACGTCCCTGCTGCAATACTAGGCCGGCCCCGACCCGGCGGCTGAGCCGCCACGCCAGTTGCCGAGACGCTCAGGGGAGGATGCCAAGGGCATTTCAGAGAAAGCTGGACGATTCTCCTTGAGGGATCGGCACGGAAGACTTCTCAACTGTGAAAGGCAGCCAGGATGAGCAAGCCGAAGGTCATAGAATGGATTCCCGGAAAGGTGCGAATTATCGACCAGACGATGCTGCCCCACGAAGAGGTCTATCTCGACCTTGCTGACTATCGCGATATGGCATCGGCCATCAGGGAGATGCGAATTCGCGGCGCCCCCGCTCTGGGCGTCGCTGCCGCCTACGGGATGGCCCTCGGGGCTCAAGAGATCGAGGCAGGCTCCAAGGAAGAGTTCCTCTCCAGCCTGCGCTCCGTCTCCGATACTCTGGGGGCAACCAGACCCACCGCAGTCAACCTCTTCTGGGCACTGGAGAGGATGCGCCGCGTGGCGGAGGCCGTCGAGGATGTGGCCCAGATGCAGTCAGCTCTCCTCGCCGAGGCGAAGAGGATAGACGCTGAGAACGAGGAGGCGGACCGGAAGTTGAGCGGCTACGGGGCCGAGCTCATAAGGTACGGTTTCACCATACTCACGCACTGCAACGCCGGCGCCCTGGCCACCGCAGGCTACGGCACAGCGGTGGGGGTTATTCGGGCGGCGCACGAGCAGGGCAAACGCATTCATGTCTTTGTCGGGGAGACCCGCCCTCTGCTCCAGGGGGCCCGCCTCACCGCGTGGGAGTTGAAGCAGGAGGGCATCCCTTTCACTCTCATCACCGACACCATGACCGGCCACTTCCTTTCCCGGGGAAGGATTGACTGCGTCGTCGTCGGCGCCGACCGGATTGTAGCCAACGGCGACGCCGCGAACAAGATAGGGACGTACAATGTCGCCGTCCTTGCCATGGAGAACGGTGTCCCCTTCTATGTCGCCGCGCCGACGTCCACCGTCGACCTGTCGTTGACATCGGGAGACGAGATCCCGATAGAGGAGCGAGACCCCGAGGAGGTCACCCGCATCAGGGGGATCGCCATCGCCCCTAAGGGGGTGAATGTGGCCAACCCCGCCTTCGACGTTACCCCTCACCGCTACATATCTGCTATAATCACTGAGCGTGGCGTGGCCAGAGAACCCTACATAGAGAGCCTCAGGGCGCTGTTGATGCAGTGATCTGGCCAGCCGAACCGTTGTCAGGAGCGATTATACAATGACCCAAGCGAGAATCGGAGTTATCGGGGGGAGCGGTCTGTACGAGATAGAGGGAATGGCCAACGTCGAGGAGGTGAAGCCACAGACGCCCTTTGGCGAGCCCAGCGACTCTATCATCATCGGCGAGCTTGAAGGGAACAGGATCGCCTTTCTCCCCCGCCACGGCCGCGGCCACTACGTCAGCCCCACCGAGCTCCCGGCTCGAGCAAACATCTACGCGCTCAAGTCCCTGGGGGTGGAGTGGATCATCTCAGTGAGCGCCGTGGGTAGCTTGCAGGAGGAGATACATCCGCTGGACCTGGTTGTCCCCGACCAGCTTATCGACCGCACCAAGAGCAGGGTGAACACCTTCTTCGGTGATGGCCTGGTGGCTCACGTCGCCTTCGCCGAGCCGTTTTGCCCCGTTTTGAGCGATATCCTGTACAGGGCTGCCGTCGAGACAGGGCCAGGGGTGCACCAAGGGGGCACGTACATTGTGATGGAGGGACCGCTGTTCTCCACCAAGGCGGAATCGAACCTGTACCGCTCGTGGGGCGCGAGCGTCGTTGGCATGACGGCTCTGCCCGAGGCCAAGCTGGCGCGGGAGGCGGAGATATGCTACGCCACCATAGCCTGCGCCACCGACTACGACTGCTGGCACGAAGCGGAGGAGTCGGTGACCATAGATATGGTCATCGCCAACCTGCAGAAAAACGTTGGCCGGGCGAAGAGCATCATCAAGACGGCCATTTCGCGCATGCCACAGGCGCGGCAGTGCGGATGCAGCGAGGCGCTGAAGGACTCCATCATCACCGCTCCGGACAAGATACCGGACAAGACGAAACGAGAGCTTGCCCTACTGGTGGGGAAGTATCTGAAGTAGGGGAGAGGATGAGCAGATTTGAGCTCAACGGGCTGCCAACAGCAATTGGGAGCGTGCCTCACATCGACCCTGGTGAGGCATGTTCGTTGGTTGCCAAGTACCTGCCTGAGATCCCCGCATGGCCGCAACTGCCCAAGCGTTCGTTCCGGGAGAACATGTATGTCCAGTTCAGCGAGGGTTTCCCCGGTGTGGTAATCGAAGATGAGCGCATCTATGTCGACCGCAGCCAGGACCTGGATGAGCCTCTGGAGAGGCTGTACGCCTCCTATCTGGAGAACAATATCGACAAGTTCGCCATAGGCTATGACTACGCATCGGGGTTCCATGCCTTTCTCGATACACCCATGTCGCCCTTTGCTGTCAAGGGACAGGTGACCGGGCCGATTAGCTGGGGGCTTACCGTCACCGACCAGGAACGCCGTTCCGTTCTCTACGATGATACCCTCGCCGATGCCACCGCCAAGCACCTCCGCTGCAAGGCGGCATGGGAAGAGGCGAAGCTCAAGGCCATCTGTCCCGACACCATTATTTTCGTCGATGAGCCGTACATGGCCTCCTTCGGCTCCGCCTTCGTCTCCATCTCCAAGGAGCAGGTGATTGTGCTGCTGGAGGAGGTCCTATCCGGCATAAGCGGCCTCAAGGGGATCCACTGTTGTGGCAACACCGACTGGTCGGTGATCCTTGCTACTTCTCTCGACATTCTGAGCTTCGACGCCTATGACTACGGACATACAGTGGCGCTGTACCCGGATGATGTGAAGGCATTCCTGAAGAGAGGAGGCATCCTCGCGTGGGGCATTGTGCCCAATGAGGAGAGGGACCTCCCGGGTGAGACGGCGAAGAGTCTTGTTGACCGTCTCGACGAGCAGATTGGCGCACTCGACAGGCAGGGAGTGAGCTACCGCCTGCAAACCGAGAGATGCCTGGTCACCCCGGCGTGCAGCCTGGCTTCCCTTTCCGTGGAGGGGACGGCCTTCGCCTTGGAACTCCTCGTCGACGTATCGAGAGAACTGAGGAAGCGCTATGTCAAAGATGCCTGAGAGATGGAATGCACCATGATATGTGCCCGGCACAGCTCAAGGAGGCAGCGGCTATTCTAGAATCGAAGGGATAATGCCATGAACAAGAGAAAAAGAGTAGCTCAACTGAAGCACCGCAAGGCAAGAAAGAAACGCGAGGAGAAGAAGAAGGCGCAGTAGGGCATGCCGTGATGAAGCGGGCCTGTTTGCTCACCGGTGAGCCTGGTGTGGGCAAGACCACCATTATCAAGCAGGCGCTCGAGCACGCCAGGACAAAGGCAGGCGGCTTCTTCACCGAGGAGATTAGAGACCACGGAGTGAGACGGGGGTTCCGAATCATTGCCCTGGACGGGCAAAGCGCCATTCTCGCTCACACCGACTTCAAGAGTCCCCATCGCGTCAGCAAGTACGGCGTCGACATCGAAGGGCTGGACAGGGTGGGTGTGACAGCCCTCAAGGATGCCATTCGGGACTGCGACCTGGTGGTCGTAGATGAGATCGGCAAGATGGAACTCTTCTCACCCTCTTTCAGGGGCGCCGTCTTGGAGGCCCTGGACAGCGGAAGCAGAGTGCTCGGCACTATCATGTTCTCCTCTCACCCGGTGGCGGATGACATCAAGCGGCACCCCAATGTCGCGGTGGTCTCGGTGACCAAGGCCAATCGAGAGCAGGTCCTGAGCCAGATCAAGAGATGGCTGGAGACGCCGGATAGAGCGGAACATCGACGATGAATGTCGCGAAACGTAGGGCCGACACATGGTAGACCAACCGCCCCTGGTTCAAGCACTCTTGACGCCACAAGCATACCCTCATCATCCCGAGAAGATTGAGCTGGTGCAGACACACATATCGCTTGTCTTCCTCACCGGCGACTACGTCTACAAGGTCAAGAAGCCGGTAAACCTGGGCTTTGTGGACTACAGCACGCTGGAAAAGAGGAAGCACTTCTGTCATCAGGAGGTCGTGCTGAACAGGCGGGGTTGCCCCGACATCTATCTCGATGTAGTGCCGATAGCCCAAGAGAAGGGTAGCATTAGGGTCGAAGGGAATGGTGAGGTGATAGAGTATGCGGTGAAGATGCGCCAGCTGCCCCAGGAGACCACCATGGAGTACCTCCTCAAGAACAACCAGGTGTCCCGGGAAATGGTGGAGCGGGTGGCACGAAGGGTCTCCGAGTTTCACCGGAAGGCGGCGACCAGCGACGTCATAGCAGGCTACGGCGACGTACACATGGTGGCGACCAACACCGGGGAGAATTTCACGCAGACCGAGAAGTACATCGGCATCACCATCCCACGGGAGACTTACGAGGCCATCAGAGCGTACACCGAGGGTTTTGTTCGGCGAAATGGCCCTCTGTTCCGCCAGAGGATGCTAGATGGCAGAATCAGGGACTGCCACGGTGACCTGCATGCGGCGCATGTTTGTTTCACCAACGACATCTGCATTATCGACTGCATCGAGTTCAATGAGAGGTTCCGCTACGCCGATGTGGCCAGCGAGATAGCCTTCCTCGCCATGGACCTCGACTACCGCGACCGCTCCGACCTGGCGCAACATTTCGTCGAGACCTACATCGAGGAGTCTGGAGACACTGACATACTCAAGCTTCTACGTTTCTACAAGTGCTACCGCGCCTATGTGCGGGGAAAGGTGGAGAGCTTCAGGCTCGACGACCCTCTCATACCAGCGGAGGACAAGGAGAAGGCGATAGCCGCCGCCAGCAGGTACTTCGACCTTGCACAATCGTACACATCGAAAGATAATTGAACCATGTAGATGTCCTTCGGGGGGGGGCGAGAAAATGAGAGAGCCGTTTGCCAGTTTCATAGAGAGCGTGCTGGGGCCGGGCGTCCTGCTCATCACCTGCGGCCTTCCCGGGACGTGGAAGACGGAGACGAGCGAAGAAGTATCCAGCATCAAGGGCTACCCTATACTCCGGTCTGACCTGATAAGGCTGGAGGTGCTCAAGAACGAGGACATATTCGACGAGAAGGTGGCCTCAAGTATGGACAAACGGATGATGGTCTACGATGAGACTTTTCGCCAGGCGGACGAGAGCCTGGCGGCAGGTGATAGCGTCATACTCGATGCCACGTTTGTGACGCAGTCATTGAGACGGCGTGCCGCTGAGGTCGCGGCCAACCACGGCCGCACCTTTGTCATCCTTCAGACCTCGTGCCCCCGCGAGGTATCGATCGCCAGGATTCTGAGGCGAACCAAAGAAGACTATGAGTCAAACGCATTGACCGAACAAGCATACATCAACAACGAGAAGAGGTTTGAGAAGGTTGATGTGGATGACCTGAAGCAACTGCACCCGGACCTGGACATACTCCACCTGACGGTAGACACCACATGCGACTCACGCGAAGACTGGTACGTCATCGGCATGGAGAAGAGGTAGGACTCAGGCTGACCGTCCACCGCAGAGAGCGCCGAGACCGCTGAGATGAGACACGATCCAAACAATGTAACCGAGGCAATCATTGGAGCCGCCATAGCTGTTCACAGAGAACTCGGTCCTGGCCTGCTCGAGTCAGCCTATGAAGCCTGCCTCGCCTACGAACTGGCGGAACGGAAACTGAAGGTTGAACGTCAGAAAGGCTTGCCCGTGACCTACCACGCAGTGCAATTAGATTGCGGATATCGGATAGACCTGCTCGTGGAGGACTTAGTGGTGGTTGAGTTGAAGGCTGTCGAAAGACTGGAGCCGATTCACGAAGCGCAGCTTCTGTCCTATCTGAGGTTGTCCGGCTGTAAGGTGGGACTCCTCATCAATTTCAATGTCAAGGTGCTCAAGAACGGTATCCGAAGGCTCGTCCATGAATTCCGGGAATAGTGTTCTCGGCGTTCTCTGCGCGCTCTGCGGTGAATGCCTGGAAGCAACACAGCCAAGATGAAGATAGATCTACATGTTCACAGCAAAACCTGCTCCGACGGCAACCTCTCTACTGAGGAGATCTTCAGGGAGGCCAGCAACAGAGACATTGACCTGCTCTCCATCAGCGACCACGATTCCATCGACTGCCAGGAGGAGGCAATCTCAATGGCGCGGGAGCATGGCATATCCTACATCACGGGGGTGGAACTGAATGTGACCTTCCCCTATCTTGACAAGGCCATCTCTCTTGATTTCTTGGGATATCAATACGACATACACAACCGAGAACTGAGAGGCAAACTGAGGTTGATGAGGGAGCATCGGGAGCGGCGGGCACGTGAGATCTTGGAGAGACTGAACGCTGAGTTCGATAGAGAGGGCATTGAGCGGTTCACCGAAAGCGACCTGCACGCTGTACAGGCGAAGGTTGACGGCGCGTTGGGCCGGCCGCACATAGCCAGCTACCTGGTGGAGAAGGGCATTGTCAGGGACAACAAGGAGGCATTTGACAAGTACCTCGTCAAGTGCGACGTGCCGAAGTACCCGCTTGCACTGGCAGAAGCGTCGCAACTAATCAGGAGCGCCGGCGGCATCCTTGCGCTGGCACACCCCAATGACCCCCATGGCACATCGCTGGTCGACATAACCACCGACTTGGAGCAGCAGACGAACATAATCGAGAAATATATGCTAGAATACATCGACGGCATCGAGTGCTGGCACTCACGAAACGATGAGGCCACGACCGGTCACTATATCGAATTCGCCACGAAGCACGGCCTGATCATGACCGGGGGCAGCGATTGTCATCAGAAACCGATACTCCTCGGCACAGTCGGCATACCTGACTGGGTTGCCGGACAGTTCAGGCGACGAAGAGAGGAGTAGGGTCCTGAGGATACCTGGAAACGACGGAGAAAGGAGTTGCGCTTGAGCAAGAGGACAACGGCCAAGAGCGACATCAAAGACCCATCCCTCGCCCCACAGGGGCTGTTGCGCATTGAGTGGGCCTCCCGGGAGATGCCGGTGCTCAAGTTAATCAGGGAGCGCTTCGCCCGCGAGAAGCCGTTGAAGGGAGTGCGTTTGTCCGGCTGCCTGCACGTCACCACCGAGACAGCGAACCTGGCGCTGGTGTTCAAGGAAGGGGGAGCCGAGCTGGCGCTGTGTGCGTCAAACCCGCTATCGACACAGGACGATGTCACCGCCGCGCTGGTCACAGAGTACGGCATACCGGTCTACGCCATAAAGGGAGAGGACACCGATACGTACTACAGGCATATCCACGCCGCCCTGGACCACAAGCCTCACGTCACCCTAGATGATGGCGCTGACCTGGTGTCCACCATCCACAAGGAGCGTACCGAACTCATTGACGCCATAGTCGGCGGCACCGAAGAAACCACCACGGGGGTAATCAGGCTCAGGAGTATGGCGAATGAGGGGAAGCTGAGGTACCCCATCATCGCGGTGAACGACGCGGACACCAAGCACTTCTTCGACAACCGCTACGGCACAGGCCAGAGCACCATCGACGGCATCACCAGGGCCACCAACATCCTGTGGGCCGGTAAGAAGGTGGTCATTTGCGGCTACGGGTGGTGTGGAAGGGGAGTGGCGATGCGGGCAAGAGGGCTCGGCGCCCACGTGGTGGTCACGGAGGTTGAGCCTATCCGCGCTCTGGAGGCGGTCATGGAGGGGTACACAGTGATGCCGCTTCTGGAGGCAGCGAAGGTAGGCGACATCTTCATCACCGTGACGGGAGACATGAGCGTCATCGACAAGGCCCATTTCCAGGTGATGAAGGACGGAGCCATCGTGGCCAACAGCGGCCATTTCAATGTGGAGATCAATATCCCTGCTCTGGAAGACATGGCGGAGAGGAAGCGGCCCATTCGGCCTTCCGTCGAGGAATACACCCTGGCGGATGGTCGGCATATCTTCCTCCTCGGCGAGGGCCGCCTGATCAACCTCGCCGCCGCCGAGGGGCACCCGGCAAGCGTCATGGACATGAGCTTTGCCAACCAGGCCCTGTGCGTGGAGCACTTGACCAAGAGTGACAAGGTTGAGCCCAAGGTCTATTCCGTACCCAAGGAGATCGATAGAGAGATTGGCAGGTTGAAGCTGGCCTCTATGGGCATAAATATAGATACGCTCACCGGTGAGCAGAGACGATATCTGGAGAGTTGGGAAGAAGGGACGTAGACAGCAAAGGAGAGGAGTTGGTAATGACCACAACGTTCATGAGCGCACCGTCGATATTTCTCACCTCGGAGTCGGTTACTGAGGGGCACCCGGACAAGCTCTGTGACCAGATCTCCGACGCCATCCTGGACGCCATGCTGAGTTGCGACCCCATGGCACGGGTAGCATGCGAGACCGCGGCGACCACCGGGCTGGTAGTGGTCCTGGGTGAGATCACCACCAACTGCTACGTTGAAATCCAGGACGTCGTTCGCAAGGTATTGCGCGACGTTGGCTACACCCGGGCCAAGTACGGGTTTGACTGCGATACCTGCGGCGTGATGGTCTCCCTCAAGGAGCAGTCAAAGGACATCGCCATGGGCGTTGACAAATCGCTCGAGGTAAGGGGCAGTGACGCTCACAACGAACTGGAGACCCTGGGCGCTGGAGACCAGGGGATGATGGTGGGGTTTGCCTGCAATGAGACGCCAGAACTCATGCCCCTCACCATCTCTCTGGCCCACAAGCTGTGCAAGCGACTCGCCGATGTGAGAAAGGACGGCACCTTGCGCTATCTCCGACCCGACGGCAAGTCTCAGGTAACGGTAGAGTACAGTCGTGGCGTCCCCAAGCGGGTCGATGCCGTGGTGATTGGCGCCCAGCATGACCCCGCCGTTGGCCACGACGTTATTGAACGAGACATCATCGAGCACGTAATCAAGCCGGTGGTTCCCGCTTCGCTGCTGGACGACAACACCAAGTACTACGTTAACGCCACGGGGCGTTTCGTCATAGGCGGACCAATGGGAGATGCGGGCCTCACCGGGCGAAAGATTCTCGTGGACACCTATGGGGGTATTGCCCGGCATGGCGGCGGAGCCTTCTCCGGCAAGGACCCGACCAAAGTCGACCGCTCCGCTGCCTACGCAGCCAGGTACGTCGCCAAGAACGTTGTGGCCGCCGGGCTGGCCGACCGGCTTGAGCTGCAGGTGTCGTACGCCATCGGGGTAGCGCACCCTCTCTCCATCTGCATAGAATCCTTCGGCACGGGGAAGGTTGATGACCAGGTTATCATCGACCTGGTCAACAAGCACTTCGACCTTAGACCAGGGGCCATCATTGAGTCCCTGAACCTGCGCCGCCCCATCTACAGACAGACCGCCACCTATGGTCATTTCGGTCGAACCGACATAGACCTCCCCTGGGAGCGGACCGATAAGGCAGAGGTGTTGAGAGCCGAGGCCGGCCTCAAATGAGTTGTGCAGTTGACGCGAGTGCTGCGACAGGCTAAAGTAGCCCTTGTCCAGGGCGCGGCAGAGTTGTGTGCGTCCGGGGCAGTGAGATTCGGAATATCATAAGATGAAAGCGGTAATCCTCGTTGGCGGAGAGGGCACAAGGCTGCGCCCCCTCACCATCAATAGGCCGAAGCCCATGGTGCCTATCCTGAATCGGCCTTTCCTGGAGCACATGATTGCCTACCTCAAGAAGCATGACATCGATGACGTCATTCTGGCTTTGTGTTACCTTCCCGGCCCCATTCAAGACCACTTTGGCGATGGTAGTGACTTCGGCGTACGGTTGACATACGTAACAGAGGATTCACCCCTGGGCACCGCCGGGGCGGTGAAGAACGTTGAGCGGCATCTCGAAGAGACGTTCTTCGTGTTCAACGGCGACATCTTCACCGACCTCGACCTGACCGAAATGATGGCACTCCATCGCGAGAGAAGGGCAAAGGTGACCATCGCCCTTACGCCGGTGGAGAATCCCACCATCTACGGAGTGGTGGAGACAGACACCGGCGGCAGGGTGAGGCGCTTCATAGAGAAGCCGAGCCCGGACGCGGTCACCACCAACATGATCAACGCTGGCGCCTACATCATTGAGCCCGAAGCCCTGGGCTCCATACCCGACGGCTGTTTCTGCATGTTTGAAAGAGAACTCTTCCCCAAGCTCGTGAAGACAGGCGAGCCTGTCTATGCCCACCCCTCCGATGCCTACTGGACCGACATCGGCACCCCAGAGAAGTATCTGCAGCTTCACCACGACCTGCTCCAGAAGCAGGCGACCGGCGCTTTGCCCGGCGGAGAGACGTATGTGGGGGGGGCCTGTGATATCCATCCTACGGCAGAGCTCGAGGGCCCGATACTTATCGGGAGGGACTGTATCATCGGGCCGGGAGTGACGGTGCGCGGGCCATCCGTTGTTGGCCCCGGCTGCCAAGTGGGGGCAGGCAGCTTGATTGACAGGGTCGTCGTGTGGAAGAACACCCGTTTTGGCCAAGGGGTATGGGCACAAGGATGTCTCATCGCTGAGAACGTTGTTCTCGGCGACCGCAGCCAGATCATGGAACGCTCCATACTGGGAGACAATGTTGTAGTGGGGGCAGGTGAGACGGTCCGGCAGGACGCCAAACTCGTGGCAAGTAGTCCTTCACCCCGGTCCTCTGTCGCCCTCTAGTGGAGACGAAGATGCGCGTACTCATAACTGGTGTCACCGGCATGGCGGGCAGCCATCTTGCCGAGTACCTGCTCAACCTCGAAGGCCTGGAAGTCTACGGGATATACCGGTGGCGGAGCAGAGTAGACAACCTTGACGACCTCAAGAAAGCAGGCAAGGTGAATATCATAACCGGCGGGATCAGGTCGATGTTGCACGACCGTATCGATCCAACGAAGCTCAACCTCATAGAGGCGGACATCACCGACTCCTTCTCCATGAAGTGGGTTATCGGCGCGGCAAAGCCAGACCGCATCTTCCACCTCGCTGCCCAGAGCTATGTTCATGCCTCCTGGGGTGCCCCAGCGGAGACTCTTCACACCAACATAATCGGGGAAGTAAACCTCCTGGAGGCGGTTCGTTCGGCAGAGATTGACCCGGTAATCCAGATCGCCGGCTCGTCGGAGGAGTATGGTTTCGTTCTGCCTGAGGAACTGCCGGTGAAGGAGACCAACCACCTCCGTCCCCTGAGTCCCTACGGGGTGAGCAAGGTGACGCAAGAGATGCTGGCGTACCAGTACTTCATGAGTTACGGGCTGAGGACGGTTGTCACCCGAGCGTTCAATCACGAGGGGCCGAGAAGAGGAGAGGTGTTTGTCACCTCCAGCTTCGCCAAGCAGATAGCCGAGGTGGAGAAGGGGCTCAAGCCGCCGGTGCTTTACGTTGGCGACCTCTCGAGTGTGCGAGACTGGTCCGACGTGCGTGACGTCATAAGAGCATACTGGCTGGCAACGGAGAAGGGCAACCCCGGAGAGGTCTACAATATCGGGAGCAGCGTCGGGAGAGAGGTCAGGGAGATGCTCGATATGCTCCTCGGCATGAGCAACGTGAACATTAAGATCGATGTCGACGAGGCTCGACTGCGTCCCTCTGACGTCAAAGTACTTGTGTGTGACTGCACCAAGTTCAAGAACCTCACCGGATGGAAGCCAGAGATCCCCTTCGAGAAGACTCTCAAAGACCTCTTGGACTACTGGCGAGACCGGGTCTAGATGGGTTTGCCAGGCGGTCCACCGAATCGCCCCCCCGGTGCCGCCGCTAGGCCAGTGGGCTAGCGCTGGTTACCGACCGGTGCTCCAACGGCTCCCTCAATTACCTGACCAGCCAGACTGGGAAAGACAGACTATCGGAAAGGGCAATCCAACTCAGTGCGTACGCGCCGCAGCACCGGGCAAGGCTAGCAGTGGAGGTGAAATGAGTTCAGTCATAAAGTTCGGGACGGACGGTTGGCGAGGAATCATCGCTGAGGACTTCACCTTTGACAACGTAAGGACTTGTGCGCAGGGGGTAGCCGGGTATCTCCACGACGTCGGCCTCGCCCACCGCGGCCTTGTTGTGGGCTACGACACCCGATTTGCCTCGGAGGACTTTGCCGCCGCAGCCGCCGAGGTCGTTGCCGCCAACGGCATTCAGGTATATCTCTGCGACAAGGCCAGCCCGACCCCGGTCATCAGCCACGCCATTCTAATGCAGAAGGCAGGCGGAGCCATCATTATCACCGCCAGCCACAATCCTGCATCCTGGAACGGCGTCAAGTACAGGGTGGAACAGGCAGCCGCCGCCTCACCGGAAGTGCTCGTCCAGCTCGAAAAGCGCATCTCCGGCCTTCAGGGCAGTGACGCCATCAAGCGGATGCCGCTTGACCACGCGATTGGAGATGCGCTGGTGCAGAAGTTCGACCCCGCTCCAGCTTACATCCGCCATATCGGGAACCTGGTTGACCTCGAACGGCTACGTCGCAGCGGGTTGAAGGTGGTAGTGGACTCGATGTACGGAGCAGGAATGGGGTACCTCAGCGGCCTGCTCAATGGAGACGCTACCAAGGCCATTGAGATCCATGGTGAAAGGAACCCGCTCTTCCCTGGCCTCCGTCCTGAGCCTATCGGGCCAAACCTCGGTGAACTCTGTGCCAGAGTAAGACGGAGCGGGGCCAGCGTGGGGCTGGCCACCGATGGGGATGCTGACCGCCTGGGGGTTGTTGATGAGCAGGGGAACTACGTCACCACCCTTCAGGTCTTCGCACTGCTGGCGCTTTACCTCCTTGAGGTGCGCGAGCAGCGGGGTGCTATCGTGAAGACCATAACATCCAGCGCCATGCTAGACCGCTTGGGAGAGCTTTACGGGGTGCCAGTGTGCGAGACGCCCGTCGGGTTCAAGTACGTCGCACCCAAGATGACCGCAGAGGATGCATTGATCGGCGGTGAGGAGAGCGGCGGCTACGCTTATCGTGGGCACATTCTGGAGCGAGACGGCATCCTGTCGGGGCTCTTCTTCCTCGACCTTATGGTCAGGCAACAGAAGGCCCCTTCCCAGTTGATAGACCATCTCTATTCCAAAGTGGGGCCTCACCACTATGATCGCGTGGACATTGAGTTCCCGCCGGAACTACGTCAAACCATCAGCAACCGCCTTTCAAAGCACACGCCCAGCGACATTGACAATACCAGGGTGCAGGAGGTACGAACAGATGACGGCTTTCGTTTCTTGCTGGCAGACGGCAGCTGGCTCCTCATTCGCTTCTCGGGAACGGAGCCTCTCCTTCGCATCTACGCCGAAAGCGACAGCCCTGAGCGAGTCAGTCGACTCCTGGCTGAAGGCAGAAGAATCACTGGAGTCTGAGCGATGGTGAATCTCGACGACCCCGAGGTGTATGCCAAGTACGATGCTTCAGGCATGCTGAAGCAAGTCGGCGGGCTGTCCGGCCAGTGCAGCGAGGCGTGGCGAAAGGCACTGGAGCTCCCCTTGGCTTCAGCCTACTCCGACGTAGACATGGTGGTCATCCTGGGAATGGGCGGCTCTGCCATCGGCGGCGACCTGCTGCGCGGCTTCGCATTGCATGCTGGCAGAATACCTGTTCTGGTTCATCGGGACTATGACTTGCCCCCGTCGGTGAACGAGCGAACGCTGGTCGTCGCCTCAAGCTACTCAGGAAATACCGAGGAGACGCTGTCTGCCTTCAACCTGGCATTGCGTACCCCTGCCAAGAAGCTGGCCGTCACCACCGGGGGTAGGCTGAAGGCTCTTGCCGAGGAGAACAATGTGCCCGTACTGCATTTCCAGTATGAGGGGCAGCCCCGTGCCGCCTTCGGCTTCAGCTTCTTCTCACTCCTCGGATTGTCCCACAAGCTGGGTGTCGTCGCCGTTGGGCCGAAGGACGTGGATGAGACGGTCACCCTCCTTGAGGATGCAGCGGCACGACTTGACCCGGTCGTCCCTACCAAGGCGAACCCGGCAAAGAAGCTGGCAACCAAGCTCGCGGAGCGCATGATACTGGTCTATGGCGCCGGCATACTCTGCGGGGTAGCCCTCCGCTGGAAGGGCCAAATCAATGAAAACAGCAAGAACCTGGTTGTCTCCGAATGCCTGCCCGAACTCAACCATAACGCTGTGGTCGGCTATGAGTTTCCCTCATGGCTTTCCGACAAGGGGTTCGTCGTCATGCTCCGCTGCCCCTCGCTTCACCCCCGAATAGTGGCGCGATACCAGGTCACCGCCGAACTCCTCACTGATACGCGCATTGCCCACGAGACCATCGACTTCCCCGGGGAGAGCCCTTTGGCTCAAATGATGAACGCAGTCACTTTTGGGGACTACGTCAGCTGCTACCTGGCCATGCTAAACCGTGTCGACCCCTCCCCAGTAAGGACTATCGACTACGTGAAGAGAAGACTTGCTGAGGTGGACGGCGGATGCTAGAATGAGCCACTCGCTGAGCTCGCTGGAAAGGGGACGATATGGACTTCAGATTCACGCCGGACGAAGAAGCCTTTCGCCAGGAAGTGGTAGCGTTCATCAAGCAGGAACTGCCTCCTGACTATGGAGTCGTCGGCGAGGACGAGTTTGCCCCGGAGAACTTCCAGTTCACCAGGCAAATAGCGAAGAAGCTGGGGGCGAGGAAGTGGTTGGCAATGAACTGGCCCAAGGACTACGGAGGGCTGGAAGTCTCGACCGTCAAGCACGCGATTTTCAAGGAGGAGGCATCGTACCACCGACTTCCCGGGACGGATATGGGAGTCGGCGGCATATCCTGGGTTGGGCCAACGCTGCTACTGCTGGGCACAGAGGAGCAGAAGAAGCAGCACCTGCCATCGCTGGCAGCCGGGGAGAAGTGGTGGTGTACCATGTACAGTGAGCCGCAGGCTGGCTCTGACATGGCTGCCCTGCAGTGCCGCGCCGTTGCCAAGGGCGACGAATACATCGTCAATGGGCAGAAAATCTGGACAAGCGGCGGGCATATCGCCGATTGGGGCTGGCTGCTGGTCAGGACTGATCCAGACGCGCCAAAACACAAGGGCATCAGCCTCCTGCTTGTGGACATGAAGTCTCCCGGCATGACAGTCAATCCTATCATAAACATGGCCGGCCATCACACTTTCAACGAGGTCTTCTTCGATGACGTCCACATTCCCAAAGCCAACATGATTGGCGAGGAGAACCGCGGCTGGTATCATTCAATGATCGCTCTGTCCTTCGAGCGAAGCGGTGGCGTCGCCATGGCGGCCGGCGCCCGCCGCAGCCTGCATGACCTCGTGGACTTTGTCAAGAACACCACAATAGACGGGAAACCGCTGGCCAAGGACCCATTCATTAGACACCAACTGGCACAGCTTGCCATCGAGATCGAAGCAATGCGAATGGTGGGCTACCGCATCATATGGCAGCAGACAAAAGGGGAAATCCCTGGCGTAGAGGGCCCCATCGTGAAGACACTGGGCTCAGAGACGCTTATGAGGATGGCCAAGATTGCCACCCAGATGATGGGACTCTACGGTCAACTGAGCCCTGGGGCCAAACATGCCTTCCTTGACGGGCGAGCCTCGGACATGTACCTGACGGCGAACAGCATCATAGCCGCAATGGGAACCAACGAGATCCAGAGGAACATCATCGCCCAGAGGGGACTGGGAATGCCCCGCGTCTGAATCTCTATCTCTTGGTGTACTGCTGCCTCTTGCGGGCGCGAATGAGGCCGGGTTTCTTCCGCTCTTTTATCCGCGAGTCTCGAGTGAGCATACCGTAGCTGCGTAGGAGCGGTCTCAGACTCTCATCCATGGTCAGCAGGGCGCGGGCAATACCATGACGAATCGCCCCCGCCTGTCCACTATTGCCGCTACCCGAGACCTTCACGGTAGCGTTGAGCCTGTCCACGTTGTTGGTCACCATGAGAGGTTCCAGAATCACTCTCTTATGCCTCTCCTGGGTGAACAGCTCGTCAAAGGGCTTCCCATTGACCAGAATGGGGCCTTCCCCACGGTAGAGCCGCACCTTGGCTACCGCGGTCTTCCTCCTGCCAAGCCCGTAAAAATAGATTCTCTCGTTCAACCGGCGCCCCCTTCACTGCCTTTCCCCACCTGGGCCTGATGGGGATGATTCTCGCCCGGATAGACCTTGAGTCGCCGCAACATGCTCCGACCCAACCGATTCTTGGGCAGCATCCCCTGCACCGCGTATTCGATCACCCGCGTCGGATGCGTCTCCATCATCCTTTCAAAGGTGGTGCTTCTGATTCCGCCAGGATATCCGGTATGTCGATAGTAGATCTTCTGCCCAGCCTTCTTCCCCGTCACTCTCACCTTCGCCGCGTTTACAACGACGACGAAGTCACCGGTGTTCAGATTCGGCGTATAGATAGGCTTATGCTTGCCCATGAGCAGGGTGGCAACCTGCGAAGCCAGCCTGCCTAGTGTCTTTCCCGACGCATCAATGACATGCCAATGCGCCTCAATTTCCTGTGGCTTAGCCGTGTACGTCTTCATCCAATACCCTCGGGGTAGTTTACTTTCACAAGACATAATCCATGGGGAGGAAACGCGGGTCCGGCAATGCCAGGCTTATCGCGCCGAAGGATCTCCTGAAAAGCCGACGCGTCGCTTTTGGTCAATCCAACCTTCACCAGAGCGCCGATGGTATTGCGCACCTGGTGAGGCAGAAATGAGTTTGCCGTCATGTAGAAAGACACTAACTCATTCTCCCTAGCGATCTCCGCCCTGTGAACGGTGCGTACCGTGTTCTTTGTGCCGTCCAGAGCGCTGGCAAAGGCAACGAAATCGTGCGTCCCCAAGAGAGCCTGGCAGGCTCGGTTCATCGCTCCCACATCGAGAGGCTTCGGTACAAAACAAGCGCTTCTGCGCAACAGAGGAGACAGGGTGGCACGGTTGAGTATGCTGTAGCGGTACTCGCGGCTGATGGCCGCCCTCCTCACATCGAAGTCGTCCGCCACCCAGAACGCCTGCCAGACAGCGATATCCGCTGGCAGGTGATGATTCAACGCCCGCATGAAAACCTCAGGGGTGAGACGCGATGCGGAGCGAAAGGAGACCACCTGCCCCGTAGCATGAACACCTTGATCGGTGCGACTGGCACCTGAGATTCGAATGGTCTCTCCGGTGACCCTCGTCAGGGCACGTTCAATCTCCCCCTGTACCGTGGGCACACTCGCCTGGACCTGGAATCCGTGGTATCTTGTGCCCTCGTACTCCACGACAAGCGCGATTCGCCTGGTGTCTCTGCAGCCCATACTACTTCACCAATTCCAGTTGCGCCATCGGAGCCCCATCGCCACGCCGAGGCGCAAGCTTGGTGATGCGGGTGTACCCGCCAGTTCGCTGAGCGTAGCTGGTGGCAATCTCACCGAATAACTTGGCAACTACCTTCTCTTCCATCACAAAGGCAAGCGCCTGACGCCGAGCATGCAGGTTCCCCTTTTTCCCAAGAGTGATCATCTTCTCGGTCAGGCCGCGCACTTCCTTTGCCTTCGCCTCGGTGGTGACGATCTTCTCATGCTCTAGAAGGTCGGTTACCAGGTTTCGATACATCAGCATCCTGTGGTCTGTCGCCCGCGACAGCTTTCGACCGGCAACGCGATGCCTCATTCCGAACCCTCCTCTTCTCCTCCCTCTTCCTCGATCGCTTCCTCGTCAACGCTCTCCTCACCTGAATCAAAGCCATGTTCCTTGAGTTGCCTCCGCACCTCCTCGAGCGCCTTATCGCCCAGGTTCTTTATCTTCAGGAGGTCGTCGTCGCTACGCTCCAGCAACTCGCCCACCTTGGTGATACCAGCCCTCTTCAGACAGTTGAACGTGCGCACCGAGAGGTTGAGTTCCTCGATAGGCATGTTGTAGTGCTCGGGCAGGATGGAAAAGCCAGCCTGCTCGCCGACCAACTCAGGGTGATAGGCCAGATTATAGAAGAGGTGGACCCTATCGGCCAGTATCTCGGCCGCCTGGCTCACTGCATTGATTGGCGATACAGTACCGTCACTCCATACCTCAAGAACCAACCTTTCATAGCTGGTGACCTGGCCCACACGAGTTTGCTCCACGGCGAAGTTGACTTTGCGAATGGGCGAGAAGATTGCATCTACCGGGATCTCCCCTATGGGCAGGCCATCACTAATCCCAGCGGGCACATACCCCCGTCCCTGCTCAACATTGAACTCAACGATGAGGCTCGCATCGGGGGAATCCAGCGTCGCCAGATGAAGGTCGGGATTTACTATCTCGAAATCGGCCGAGGGAACAATATCCCCAGCACGAACCAGCCCTTCACCAGTGGCTTCCAGAGTCATTCTCCCCGGCATTGATGTGAGCGCGCGGAGCCTCACTCCCTTGACATTCAACAGGAACTCTATGACGTCCTCTTTCATGTGGGGGATGACAGAGAACTCGTGCTGAACACCCTCGATCTTCACCCAGGTTATGGCCGCCCCGACGAGAGAACTCAAGAGCACCCTTCTCATAGCATTCCCCAAGGTGATGCCAAAGCCTTTCTCCAAAGGCTCCGCAACGAAACGACCATACTTCTCTGAGATTTCCTGACATTCCACGCTGGGCATCAAGGTCTCAGACAAACCGCCACCTCCAAGAACTATCTAGAGTAGTACTCGACGATCGACTTGTCGTCGAGCTTGATTTCAACGTCGCCCCGGGCGGGCGGAGTGACTACGTGACCACTAAGGGTGTCCCGGTCGAGGCTGAGCCAGCTGGGGATCATCTTGTCCTCTATGCGCTCAGCCATCATCTTGTAGTATTCCGTCCCCGTGCTCTTCTGATTCCAGGCGATCACATCGCCGACCCTGACAGCACAGGAAGGGATATCCGTTTTGCGCCCGTTGATGGTGATATGTCCATGGCGCACTACTTGACGAGCCTGCCTTCGGGAGTCGGCGAAGCCCAGACGATACACCACGTTGTCCAGCCTCATCTCCAGAATCCGCAACAGGTTCTCCCCGGTAATGCCAGGACTCCTCTCGGCTTCAGCGAAATGCCGGCGGAACTGCCTCTCCATGATTCCATAACTACGCCTTGCCTTCTGCTTCTCCATGAGCTGGACGCCACGGTCTGACATCCTCCTCCGACGTCTCTGAAGACGTTGCTGGCCAGGTGGCATGCGGCGTCGCTCAAGGGCACACTTCTGAGTCGTGCAGCGCTCCCCTTTCAGCATCAATTTCTCGCCCAACCGACGGCATAGCCGACAGGCCGGACCGGTATATCGAGCCATCTATCCTCCTTGAAGCTGCCTAGCCATAATATCGGACATTCGGATACCGCGAATCCGTGCGTACAGCCACCCTCGGTGGCACAGGCACGGCTCTGACAGCATCCCTCATACCCGTCTTCTTTTCCGCGGACGACACCCATTGTGGGGAATGGGGGTCACATCCCTGATACCCGTAATAGTGAGCCCTGCCGCCTGGAGCGAGCGGATCGCCGCTTCGCGACCACTTCCCGGCCCTTTCACGTACACCTCGACCTGCCTCAGACCATGCTCCATCCCCCGCCTCGCCGCCTGCTCAGCAGCCATCTGGGCTGCATAGGGAGTCCCCTTGCGCGACCCTTTGAAGCCGACGGTGCCGGAACTCCCCCAGGCAATAGTGTTGCCAGAAGGGTCAGTCAAGGTGATGATAGTGTTGTTGAAGGTTGCCTGGATGAACGCAAGGCCTTTGGGTATGGACTTCCGCTCTCTTCTCTTGAGCCCTCTGGGTTTCTTCTTGTCCGCCATAGCTCTCCTCTACTTCCTGGCCACGCTGCGACGACGCCCGGCGACCGTCTTGCGGGCTCCTCTCTTTGCCCTGGCATTCGTCCGGGTACGCTGACCGTGGACCGGCAGGCCACGACGATGCCTGACCCCACGATAGGAGCCTATCTCGACCAGCCTCTTGATATTGAGGTTGACCTCTCTCCTCAACTCTCCTTCGACCTTGTACTCTCGGTCGATGGCCTCACGAATGCGGCTGGCCTCATCTTCACTGAGGTCCTTGACCTTGGTATCTGGGTCAATACCGGTGTGGCTCAGGATTCTCTGGCTCAACGATGGCCCAATCCCGTATATGTACGTCAGACCGATCTCTACTCGCTTGCCCTTGGGAAGGTCTACACCTGCTATCCTCGCCACTTTCTGCTCTCTCCCTTCGCCGAATTCACATAGTAGGTGACGCTAGGCTGGCCACAACACTACCCCTGCCTTTGCTTGTGCCTCGGGTTCTGGCAGATTACCCGCACAACACCTTTTCGCCTGATTATCTTGCACTTCTCACATCGCCGCTTGACCGAAGCCTGAACCTTCATCTGTTTCGCTCCTCATTCCACACTCAATCGAGGCCCCACCTAGAGGCGGTAGGTTATCCTGCCTCTGGACAAATCATAGGGAGACAACTCCACCAACACCCTGTCGCCACGAAGGATCCTGATATAGTTCATCCTCATCTTGCCCGATATATGGGCCAGGACTCTGTGTCCGTTGGCCAGTTCGACGCGGAACATGGTGTTGGGCAGGGGCTCAATCACCGTTCCCTCGACCTCAATCTTCTCCTTCTTGGCCATACTCTACGTTTCCCGTTAGCCGAGCTTTGTCAGTACCTCGGCCTCTCCATCAGTGATCGCGATCGTGTGCTCGAAGTGAGCACACATGCTACCATCCGCGGTGGTCACCGTCCAGTTGTCCTCGCCCACTCTGGTGCGCCATCCCCCTGCATTCAACATGGGCTCGAGGGCCAGAGTCATTCCCCTCTGCAGCAACGGCCCACGCCCGGGAGGCCCGAAATTCGGTACCTGCGGAGCCTCGTGCATCTCCCTCCCGATACCATGCCCCACGTACTCCCGCACCACTGAGAAGCCTCGGTCTTCGGCAGACGACTGGATCGCTGCCGAGATATCGCCAAGATGAGCACCATCGCGCGCGGCAGCCACGCCTGCATCCAAAGCCCTTCTCGTAGCTTCGATGAGCGCCTCGGCCTCTGCACTCATCTTCCCCACACCAACCGTCAGCGCAGCATCGCCATGGAACCCATCAATGGCCGCCGCGAAATCGAGCGAGACAATGTCTCCTTCACAAATCGTCCGCTTGCCTGGAATCCCGTGAACCAACTCATTGTTGATCGAGACACACAGGCTGGCAGGGAAGCCACGGTAGCCTTTGAATGAAGAGGTAGCTCCATAGCGCTCCAGTTCATGAACAGCTATCGCATCCAACTCACCCGTATACATACCTGGCCTCAGCCTCCTAGCCAATTCGTCGAGGATACTCGCCACTATCCTTCCTGCCTTGCGCATGATATCGAGCTCAGCCGGCGACTTTATGATTATGCCCATTTCAGTCATTGCTCAGCGCAGCGATTGCCTCTACACCAACCTGCTCTATCCCCCTCTCCCCGTTCACCTCTGTCAACTTGCCCGCCTCCCTGTAGTAGTCGATAAGAGACGCGGTCTCAGTGAAGTACACCTCAAGCCTCCTTCGCACCGTATCCGGCGAATCGTCGGCACGTTGATACAGTTCACCCCCACACTGGTCACATCTGCCCGCCACTTTGGGCGGCGAGGCTATCGGGTGATACGGTGCTTGGCAGTTCCGGCATATCAGCCGGCCACTCAGCCGCTTCACCAGTTCCTCGGTCGATACCTTGAAATACAGCACCGCGTCCACAGCCTCCCCCTTCTCTTCGAGCGCCCGGTCCAGGGCCTTTGCCTGCTCGAGAGTCCTGGGGAAACCGTCCAGTATATACCCGTTTCGACAGTCGTCCTGAGCAATACGTCCCAGAAGCATCCTGATCGTTATCTCATCCGGGACAAGAAGCCCCCGGTCCATATATGACTTCGCCTTCTCTCCCAGCTCACCCCCTCTTCGAACCGCTTCTCGGAAGAGGTCACCCGTAGCGATATGAGCTATCCCCAGTTTCCGGGAAATGGAACTGGCCTGGGTTCCCTTCCCGGAGCCAGGTGCACCCAAGAAGACGATACGCAGTATGCTGAACCTCCTTACTTGAGAAAGCCTTCGTAGCGACGCATCAACAACTGAGCTTCCAGTTGCCTCATAGTGTCCAGGGCAACACCGACCACAATGAGTAAACCGATGGCCGGCAGTACCAGGACCTGAATGGTGGTAATCTTCTGTATGAGGAAGGGCGACACAGCAATTGCGCCCAGGAATAGGGCCCCAGCCCACGTCAACCTGACCAACACCCTATTGAGGTACTGGTCCGTCGCCTTACCCGGCCGAATACCCGGGACAAAAGCACCTTGACGCTGCAAGGTCTCCGCCAGGTTCTGCTGTTGAAAGATTATCAAGCTATAGAAGAAGGTGAAGCCAATCGCCAGGAAGAAGAACGCAACCCAATACAGCCAGCCCGTGGTGGCGAAAAGGTTCTGGACGGAGTTGGCAAAATTGGGATCCTGTCCCGCTGGATTGGCGAAGAAGCTGGCGATCACACCAGGGAACGTAATCAAAGCCATAGCGAAGATCAACGGTATCATTCCTGATGAATTCACCCGCATCGGGACGTGGGTGGAGCCTGACTGTCGATACATTCGCCCGCCGCGAAACAGGCTCCTGGCGTACTGCACCGGAATACGCCGATGGGCCTCGGTGAAGATGACAATGGTGACTACGACAACCAGGGCAAACAAGATGAAGACCACCAGTCCAATCATGTTGCCCCTAGCCAGGTAGCCCTGCTTAACCATATCTGGGAGAGTACTCACGATGCCGGCGAATATTATTAACGAGACACCGTTGCCGATGCCATATTCGGTGATTAGCTCACCCAGCCACACAAGGAAAATCGTTCCCGCGGTCATCGCCAGCACCATGGCAGCGGTGGGGAGAAGACTCGGCCCGGAGAAGCCAACGTTGCTGACAATTCCATATCCTTGAAGCACAATCAGATTGCCATACGCCGACAGAGCAGCCAGCGGCACAGTAAGCCAGTGCGTGTACTGGTTGATCCTCGCTCTTCCTGCCTCCCCCTCTCTGGCTATCGCCTGCAACCGCGGAATCACCGGAACCAGCAACTGCATGATGATCAGTGCCGTGATATACGGATAGACCCCCAGTGCAGCCACACTCACCTGCCTCATCGCTCCGCCGCTGAACAGGTCGACCATCCCCAAGAGCGGCCCCAGACCCTGGCCCTGCTGCAGGAGTTGCCGCATGGCCTCCGCATCCGCCCCCGGCACAGGGACATGGGCCACGAAGCGGAAGACGACCAGCAGGCCTACGGTAAGCAGGATTTTCCACCTGAGGTCAGGCTGACGAAAAGCGTCAATCATCGCCTGAATCAGGCCTGGCCTGCTCTCTTTACGAGCCTGAGTCACGTATTATCTCCTCCGCCGTTCCCCCGGCTGCCTCTATCTTGCTCCTTGCCGTCTGGCTGAACTTGTCCGCCTTGACCACAAGGGGTTTCTCCAGCTCACCGTCACCGAGGACTTTCACCGGCTTTCTGAGCGACTTGACCAGCCCCTCTTCCACCAACATCTGTGGGGTTACCTCACCATCGAAGCGATTGAGGCTGCCAACTTCGACGATAGCGTACTCTGTTCTGAAGATATTGGTGAAGCCCCTCTTCTCAGGCAGACGCTTGATCAAGGGAAGCTGCCCTCCCTCGAAGCCAGGGCGCCTGCTGTAGCCGGCACGCGCCTTCTGCCCCTTGGTGCCTTTCCCGGCAGTGGTTCCGTGGCCGCTACCCAGACCCCGTCCGACTCTCTTCTTCCTGTGTCTCGCCCCCGACGGCTGAGTCAGTTCATTCTGCCTCACAGCTGTCCTCCACCTTCACCAAGTGCTTCACTTTGTGCAGCATGCCCCGAATTGACGGCGTATCATCGTGCTCGACGCTCTGGTTCAAATGGCGAAAACCCAAAGCCTTGATCGTCCTTTTCTGATCCGCCGGATAGCCAATGCCGCTCTTCACCCAGGTCACCCTCAGCTTAGACAACTGGAACCCCCTCGATGCTCTCCAACGGTCTCTCGTGTCGTTTTGCCAGCTCCCGCTCAGGGTCTCGCAGCATGCTGAGGGCGCATATAGTAGCCCGCACCACATTCATCGGGTTTGAGCTGCCCAGTGACTTGGTAAGAATATCGCCTATTCCAGCAACCCCGAGTACCGCGCGAACCCCACCACCGGCGATCAGCCCCGTTCCCGGCGCCGCTGGTTTGAGAAGAACCTTGGCCGCCCCGTACTTAGCCACCACCTCATACGGGATGGTGCTGCCCCTCATCGGCACCTCTATCAGTTCTTTTCGAGCGATGGCCCCTGCCTTGCGAATTGCCTCCGGTATCTCTCTGGCTTTTCCCAGCCCAGCGCCTACCTGGCCGTGGCCATCACCAACGACGACCAAGGCGGTGAATCTAAACCGCTTTCCACCTTTCACAACCTTAGCTACCCGCCTGATGTCAACCAGTTTTTCCGCTAGCTCAAACTCACCAGCATCAATAGCATTCATATTAGAACTCCAAACCTGTCTCTCTGGCAGAATCCGCCAGGGCTTTCACTCTTCCATGGAACTTGTAGCCACCGCGGTCAAACACAACCGCAGTCACCCCCCGATCCATGGCCCGTTCGGCCACCACAGCGCCGACCAACCTAGCCGCTTCCACCTTTGACTTGGTCTCGGCTTCCGACCTGATGCTCCCTTCCAAGGTCGATGCACAAGCAATAGTGCGGCCCGCACCATCATCCAGCACCTGAGCGTAGATGTGGTTCAAGCTACGAAAAACGCACAAGCGGGGCCTTTCCTGAGTGCCCCGGACCTTCTTCCTCACGCGGTCATGCCTTCGCAACCGCGCCCGTCGAGTGTCGTTGCTGCGTGCCACTATCTCTTCGTACCCACCTTTCCAGATTTCCCTGGCTTGAGGCGGACTACTTCGCCAGTGTATCTTATTCCTTTGCCCTTGTAGTGATCTGGAGGCCTTATGGCGCGAATCTTGGCAGCAACATTGCCAACCACTTCTCTATCGATTCCCTGGACAGCCAGCCGCTGCGCCGCCACAACGTCAACAGTCACCCCTGCCGGAGAAATGAACTCCACAGGGTGCGAATAGCCAACTTCAAGTGTCACCTTGTCGCCCGCTTTCTGTGCTCGATAGCCAACACCGACAAGCTCCAAATCCTTCTGAAAACCCTGGCTGACTCCCACCACCATGTTGGACAGAAGGCTCCTAGTCAGCCCATGACGTGAACGATGAATTCGATTGTTGCTCGGTCGGGACACAATCAAGGTGCGATCATCCACGGAAATAGACATTGCCGGGTCAAAGGAGCGGGAAAGCTCCCCCTTGGGGCCTCTCACCGTCACTTCGCTGCCCTTGATGTCAACCTCAACCCCCTGAGGCAATGGAATGGGCATCTTACCTATTCGAGACATCGTTCTCCCTTACCATACATAGCACAGAAGCTCACCGCCGACCCCCTGGCGCCACGCCTGTTGACCCGTCATCACGCCCTTGGATGTGGACACAATGGCTACGCCAAGCCCGCCGTATACTCGGGGAATCTCCGACCGCCCCACATATACCCTGAGCCCGGGCTTGGAGACGCGTTTGAGTCCGGCCACCATGGGCTCCCTCCTGCCTCCGTATTTCAGGTATATCTTCAGCATTCGTTGCGGCTTGCCCCTCACCACCTCGTAGTCACGAATGAAGCCCTCATCCCTCAGGATCTTCGCAACAGAAGCCTTCATCCTCGAAGCGGGCACGAGTACGAAGTCGTGCCGGGCGAGGACAGCATTGCGTATCCGAGTCAGCATGTCAGCAATTGGATCGGTAACCATCCCTACACCTCTACCAGCTAGACTTGCGCACCCCAGGGAGTTTGCCTTCATTGGCAAGCGTCCTCAGGCATATACGGCACAACCCGAAGTACCGATAGTACGCCCGCGGGCGCCCACACTGGCTACAGCGATTTCTCCGCTGCACCCTGTATCTGGGAGTGCGCCTAGACTTCACAATCTTGGAGAGTTTTGCCATCTTCTCCTTTCACCCTCATGGCGGCTATTCAAAATGTTCGGCAGCCAGAGCGATTACCATCTCCATAACATGCCCTACGCCCCTGCAAAGGGCATGCCAAGAAGCTCAAGAAGCTTCCTCCCCTCGTCATTGGTTCGTGCAGTGGTAATGATAGATACCTCCAGCCCTCGAACCCTGTCGACCTTGTCGTACTCTATCTCGGGGAAGATAATCTGTTCTTTCAACCCGAAGGTATAGTTACCCCTACCATCAAATGAATTCACCGGCGTCCCCTGGAAATCACGAAGGCGGGGCAGAGTGACATTCAGCAGCTTGTCCAGGAAATCGTACATGCGCCCCCCTCGCAACGTCACCATCATGCCAATGGGCATACCCTTGCGCAACTTGAAACTGGATATGGCCTTCCTGGCTCTAGTGACCACCGGGTGCTGTCCAGTGATAGCCGCCAGGTCCTTCTCCGCCGCCTCGAGAGCCTGGGCATTCTTGGTCGCTTCGCCAAGCCCAATGTTGACCACGATCTTCTCGACACGAGGCACCTGCATCACGTTTCTATACGCGAACTCCGCCATCAGAGCGGGTACCACCTCTTGCTGATACCTTTCCTTCAGTCGGTGAGTCAATCGAGCACCTCACCGCAGCGGCGACACACCCTCGCCGCGGTACCATCCTTCATCAACTGAGTCCCTATACGGACAGGCCGGTTGCATTTGGAGCAGAGCAGCACAACATTGGAGACATGGATTGGAGCCTCCCGCTCAACAATGCCTGCCTGCCTCACATTTGCCCGTGGTTTCACGTGCCGCTTTATCGTATTGACACCCTCCACAACAACGCGCTGTTGTTTGGGAAAGGACTGCCTGACTTTCCCTGACTTCCCCCTGTCCTTGCCGGCAATCACCAGCACCGTATCGTCTTTCCTGATCTTCACTGCAACACCTCACAGCACCTCGCGAGCCAACGAGAGAATCTTCATGTAGTTCTTCTCTCTCAACTCCCTCGCAACCGGGCCAAAGATGCGAGTCCCTCGGGGGTCGTTCTTGTCGGTAAGGATAACCGCCGCGTTCTCATCGAACCGGATGTAGGAACCATCGCCACGCCGATAGGGCTTTGCGGTGCGCACCACCACAGCCCGAACAACGTCGCCCTTCTTGACAGCACCGCCGGGGGTCGCCTCCTTCACCGAAGCCACGATCACATCACCGACCCGCGCATACCTCTTGCGCGTCCCACCAGGGACATTGATGCACATGATGCTCTTGGCTCCGGTGTTGTCAGCCACCTTCACTCGCGTATACGGCTGAATCATCTAGGCCCACCTTTGGACAGCACTTCCATCACCCGCCAGCGTTTCTCCTTGGATAGCGGTCGCGTCTCCACAATCTTGACCGTGTCGCCTACTCCGCAGGTGTTCTGCTCATCGTGAGCTTTGAATCTCTTGACCTGCCTTGTTGCCTTCCTATATAGAGGGTGACGCCCGTAAGATTCCACAGCCACCACCACGGTCTTGTCCATCTTGTCGCTGACCACACGGCCTTGCTTGATCTTCCGTCTCTTTCCAGCTTCTTCAGTCAACTCACTACCCCTCTCGCAGTTCTCTCTCCCTCACGACCGTCTTCATTCTGGCGACTCTTCTCCTCACATTGCGGATCTCATGCAGATTCACAAGCTGTCGGGTAGCCAGCCGAAACCTCAGATTGAGCAACTCTCTGTACGAGTCCTCGAGGTGCTTCCTGAGCTCCTCAGAGTTCAAAGAACGAATCTCTTGAATCCTCACTGCATCTTCCCTTTTTGCTACTGCACGCTAGAATCCCGGGACACAAACCTGGTATCAATAGGGAGTTTGTGAGATGCCAGGCGCATCGCCTCTTTGGCAACCTCCTCCCTGACTCCAGCCATCTCAAAGAGAATCCTGCCTGGTTTGACCACGGCAACCCAGTGGTCTGCCGAGCCTTTGCCACTGCCCATCCGCGTTTCCGCAGGCTTTCGGCTCACCGGCTTGTTGGGAAACACGCAGATCCACACCTTACCGCCGCGTCTCACGTGGTGTACAATAGCACGACGGGCTGCCTCGATCTGTCGGGCAGTGAGCCAGGCGGCCGCACGAGCCTGAAGACCATACTCGCCAAAGCAAATCGTATTACCCGATTGCGCCTTCCCTGCGCGACGCCCTCGATGCTCTTTCCGATACTTCACCCGCCTCGGCTGCAGCATACTGCCAGTCTCCTATCCAGCCTCCTCGTTGGATTCCCCTTCCATGTCCTCCACTACCTCGTCGCGAACCTCAACTGGAGCTGTGTCTTCCTCAGCCTCGCTACTCTCCACGGCAGGAGCTACCTTTCCCTCCAGCCGCGCATCAACTGCGCTGGGAACCTCACCTTGCTTCACGTCATCACGCTCCGCCAGCGGGGCAACCTCTCCCTTCCCCACAGGCTCCACGGCAACGAGGCCTTCCTCTCCCTCGGCATCAACTCCCACCCCGGCACCCTCTGGCTCACCCCACGCCACGACTCCACCCGGCGGCAACTCCTCGATTGGCGGCACCTCACGCTCGGGCACGATGTCACCCTTGTAGATCCACACCTTGACTCCAGTTCGGCCCAGTGTAGTACGCGCCTCGGCAAGGGCGTAGTCGATATCGGCGCGCAGCGTGTGCAGGGGCACCCTCCCCTGGTGCAAGGTCTCCCTCCTGGCATACTCGGAGCCAGACAGTCTCCCCGAGCACATAACCTTTATGCCCTGGGCTCCACTCTCCATGGTGCGGGAGATGGCTTGCTTCATCGCGCGGCGGTGGGAAATGCGCCGCTCCATCTGGTGAGCGATGTTGCTCGCCACCAGGTAGGCGTCCAGCTCTGGCTGCCTGATCTCCTGGATATTGAGCCTTATCCGTTTCTTGGTGATCTCCTCCAAGCGCAGCCTCATCTCGTCAACCCGCTGCCCCCCTCGGCCAATGACAATTCCCGGCCTGGCGGTATGCACCGTCACCGTCACCTGATTGGCTGCCCGTTCGATCTCGATTCGAGAGATGTCGGCTTCGGGGTACTTCCTTTCGATGGCTCCCCTGATCTTGAGATCCTCCTGCAGGAGTTCAGTATAGTGCTTGTCAGCGTACCACTTCGCCTGCCAATCCTTGGTCACTCCGAGTCTAAACCCTACGGGATGAACCTTCTGCCCCACTCATGCCTCCTCTCTGACCACGACGGTGATATGGCTGGAGCGCTTCCGAAGCGGCTTAACCCTGCCCCGAGGCCCCGCACGGAACCTTTTCACCCTCCGCCCCTCATCCACATAGACGCCCACAATCCTCAGGTCCGCTGGCGCCATTTCGAAGTTGTTCTCCGCGTTCGAGGCAGCAGACTTCACCACTTTGGCCACAGTCTGAGCCGATGGAGAAGGCAGAAACGTCAGGATGGCCAAAGCGTCATCCACCTTCCTCCCCCGAACCGTGTCGACAATGCGACGCAGCTTTCGCGGCGATGTTCTCACGTGTTTTGCTGTTGCTCTTACTTCCATGACGCCAGATTCTACTTCTTCTTCCTGATCCGGGTAATTTTCTCCGACTTGGCCGAATGCCCCCTGAAGGTCCTGGTGAAGGCGAACTCACCCAGCTTGTGGCCGACCATATTCTCGGTCACAAAGATAGGCACATGTCTCCTGCCATCGTGCACCCCGATGGTGTGGCCGAGCATCTCCGGCACCACGGTTGATGAGCGTGACCAGGTCTTGACAACTGCCTTCTGACCGGACTCGTTGAGCACCGCCACCTTCTTCAACAGCGCCGCGTCAACAAAGGGACCCTTTCTCGAAGACCTAGACATCCCTATTTTCTCCTCTTCACGATCATACTGCTGGTAACCTTGTTTCGACGGGTGCGATAGCCCAGGGCAGGTTTCCCCCACGGGGTCTTCGGGCCGGTCAGGCCGATGGGAGAGCGACCCTCACCCCCTCCATGAGGGTGGTCCCTGGGATTCATCGCTGAGCCGCGAACCGTGGGACGCCAGCCGAGATGCCGTTTCCGCCCCGCCTTCCCGAGCTTGATATGGCGATGGTCGACATTCCCGATTTGCCCAATTGTGGCACAGCACTCGATATGAATCCGTCTTATCTCACCGGAAGGCATTCTTACCAAGGCGTAGCTGCCCTCCTTGGCCATGAGCTGGGCGGAAGCACCGGCGCTTCTCACCAGCTGCCCGCCCTTGCCACGATGAAGCTCGATATTGTGAACCGCTGTGCCTGTGGGGATCGCCCTCAGGGCCAAGGCATTGCCGACCTTGATTTCAGCGTCGCCCCCCGACATTATGCTGTCGCCGACCTTAAGACCAATGGGGGCTAGAATGTATCGCTTCTCCCCATCCTCATAGCTGACGAGGGCAATCCTTGCGGAGCGATTGGGGTCATACTCGATGGTCGTCACCTCGCCACGGATGCCCAGCTTGTCTCGCTTGAAGTCGATGATGCGATACATCCTTCTGGCTCCACCGCCCCGATGGCGCACCGTTATGCGTCCCTGGTTGTTCCTCCCGGCGTTCCTCTTCAACGGCTTGAGGAGCGATTTCTCCGGCTCCTGCTCGGTAATCTCCTCAAAGGTGGAGCCGGTCATGCCCCTACGCCCCGGCGACGTTGGCTTATATACCTTCAGCGGCAAGAAATTCCTCCTTACACCCCTTCAAAGAATTCGATCTTTTGCCCGGCCTTCAGGGTCACCACCGCCTTCTTCCGCGGTGACCTCCGGCCCCTCCTCCTCCCCGGGCCCCGCCATTTGGCAGGCAGCCTCACCACATTGACCCGCTCCACCTCGACCTTGAAGGCCTGTTCCACAGCTTGCCTGATCTGCTGCTTGTTGGCGTCCAGTGACACCTCGAAAACATACTTGCCCCGCTCCTGAAGAGCCGTGCTCTTCTCGGTGATTATGGGCTGCCGAAGTACCTCCAAGATCTCCATTTCCGTCCTCTACGCCGTTACCGGCGTTTCTCCCTTCCTCTCAGGCATCCACATTTCCTCCACCACCTTGACCGCAGCCACACTCATCATCAATTTCCGGTGAGATAGAACATCAACGACGCTCAGCATGCTGGCGGGCAGGGTCGTCACCCGCTGGATGTTGCGTGCCGATTTGTGCACGTTAGTGTCCGGCTGCGCCGTGATTATGAGAGCAGACGAATCAACCCCCAGGTCCTTCAAAATGCGGACCATCTCCTTTGTCTTGGGCTCCTGCAGGCTCAGCTGGTCCAGCACGATGATCTCTTCACTGGCAACCTTCGCTGACAGCACACACCGCAGCGCAAGGCGCCGCATCTTCCTGGGCATGGCCTGTCGATAGCTCCGCGGGTGAGGCCCGAACACCACACCGCCCCCACGCAGAATAGGCGCCCGCCTGCTTCCCCGCCTGGCAAAACCCGTCCCCTTCTGGCGGAACAGCTTCCTACCTCCACCGGAAACCAGCCCCCTAGTCTTTGTGCTCGCTGTCCCCTGACGGGCATCGGCCAACTGCCTCACCATAGCCTGATGCACCACCGCCTCATTCAGCGGCACGCCGAAGACCGCGTCACTCAACTCAAGCTGGTCGACAACCTCACCTGTCATGTTATGAACGGCAACTTGAACCATTGCTAGCTGTTAACCTCCACCGGCGCCTTGGACAGACGCCCATCTCTTAAGAACAGCACCCTTTGCGCGCTGTCAGCGATACGACGGTCATGGGTGACAACGATGAAGGTCTTGCCATGCCTCTTGTTCAACCAATGCATAAGATGAATGATTCCGGCACCTGTCTTGCTATCCAGATTGCCAGTGGGCTCATCGGCCAGGATAACACCAGGATTCAGGATCAGCGCACGGGCGATGGCTACCCTCTGCTGCTCGCCACCAGAGAGCTCGGATGGCTTGTGATGCATACGGCGTCCCAGTCCTACCATCTTTAGAAGCCTTTCCGCCCTTGCCCGGTATCTGTCGTTGCCAGAGACCGGCAGGACAGGCGTCAGTACGTTCTGCAGAGCGCTCAGGGTGGGCACCAGATAGTATGTCTGAAAAACGAAACCGAGCTTGTTCCGCCTTATCTTGTAGAGCCGGTTCTCCGCAATCCCCGACGTCTCCATCCTGTCTATGAATACCTGCCCGCTGCTCGGACGATCCAGCGCGCCGAGCATGTTGAGCAGAGTGGTCTTGCCACTTCCTGAAGGTCCGAGCACAGCGACGAACTCCCCCTGTCTTATCCTCAGGTTCACATTCCTGAGTGCCGCTACCTTTGTGGCACCCCTCCCATAGACCTTGGTCAGCTTCTTGGCTACAACAATGCTTCTCCGCCCGCGTGTTCTCGCTGAGCGACGCGCCCGCGACTCACCAACCTCGCTTCGAAGCGCAGCGACCGTGTCCGGGTCCTCCCTCTGATGGCGTGCGTCCGCCCGCTGCTCCGCAGCCATTGTCCGTTCCTCCATCAGCATCCCTTTACAAGGCCCTCAGACTCTCTATTGGGCTCACCCTTGCAGCCCTCAATGCCGGGTACAGTCCCCCCACCAGCCCCACAACTATGCCAAAAACGCCCACTATGGCCACCAGCCTCACCGTTATGATGGCGATCTCCGCACCAACATACGAATCGACGGCCCGCCCTGCCCCGTAGCCGACGGCCAGGCCAACCAAGGCGCCGATGAGGCCGATGGTTACCGACTGCAACACCACCGAGCCAATGATGTTCCGATTGGACCAGCCCGATGCCTTGAGAATACCGAACTCCTTCGTCCGCTCAATCACTGAAATGAGCATTACGATGAAGATGGAGATCCCACCCGCTACCGCCGCTACCAGGGAGATAATCAACAGCGAACTGCGGAATATACTCATAGCACCACTAATCTGCTCTATGATATCCTTAGCCATCAGAGTGCGGACCGGCACTTCAGATTCAGCATACCTCGCTTCGATGGCTTCAGCCACCATCTCCACCTTGTCAATGTCCTCCGCTGTGACAATAATACTATGAATCTCATCCTCGGATAACCCTGCAAGCTGCTGTACGGTACCAAGATCGGCATACGCATCCATATCGAACGCCATATTCCCCACCTCAAATAAACCAACAAGGGTAAGCTCTACCGCCTCAGGAGGAATAGACGTGGTATGTACAGTAAACTTGTCACCAATATCGGGCATTGTCTCCCCTTCGGGTAACTCTTGCTCGGCATAATCCCAGAGCATCTTGCCTATTATCACCTCATAGTCATCCTCTATGGTTCTGCCCTCGACAATATGGACAGTGGCCCCTTCCATGGCAGCATCCTGGTCCAAATCTGTGCCCGTCAGCGACAGGAAGCCGTTCATAACGGACTTCGGGAACAAATCCGACGCGACCGTGGCACTAACCCCAGGGGCAGTATCCTCTACATACTGTATATGTTCTCTTATTTCATCCACGTATGAAATCGGCAACGGAGCGCCCTGACCCGCCGCTCCCGGTGGGGAATACTCAGATGAAACGATAATTGCCCCCCCCAAGTCGTTCATCACTTTGCTTATCTCCTGATCCATGCCGTCGGAGATGCCGAGCAGGACCGTCATCAGGGCACAGCCCAACGCTGTTCCCAGGATAGCGAAAAAGGCGATCCCTTTTCTTCTAAATGCATTGCGGATGCTGAAGCCAAACACAACCTACTCTGTCAACTCCCCGATTTCCTAATGATGACGAGGCCCATCCTGGCCCCGGGTACCGCCCCTTTCACCAGAAGCAGGTTGCGCTCCGGGTCAGCCTCCACCACCTCAAGGCGACGCACCGTCACCTTGTCGTTTCCCATGTGACCCGCCATTCTCAGCCCTTTGAAGACCCTCCCCGGGCTTGTGGTTGCCCCTATGGAGCCGGGAGCACGATGGCGGTCGGACTGACCGTGGGTCTTTGGTCCGCCAGCGAAGTGATGGCGCTTGACCGCCCCGGCGAAGCCCTTGCCCTTGGATATCCCAACAACGTCGACAAGCTCGCCAGGCTCGAAGATGCCGGCGTCCACCCGTTGACCCACCTCGATGGACTCGATTTCCGACGCCTCAAACTCCCTGAGGTGCTTGAGCAACCCCACGCTCTTCAAATGCCCCTTCTGCGGCTGATTGAGATGCTTCGCCGTGCCGAAGCCAAGCTGTACGGCATCGTAGCCGTCCTTGTCCGCCCTCTTCACCTGAGTCACCAAGCAGGGGCCGGCCTCAATGGCAGTGACTGCCACCACCCGGCCATTCTCCCGAAACACCTGGGTCATCCCTATCTTTCTTCCGATTAATCCCGAAACCATATAGCAGCCAGTCCTACAGTTTGATCTCTATGTCAACCCCGGCGGGCAAATTCAGCCTGGTCAAAGCATCTATGGTCTTTGACGTCGGCTCAAGTATGTCTATCAGACGCTTGTGGGTGCGGATCTCGAACTGTTCCCGGGAGTCCTTGTCTATGTGGGGAGAGCGTATGACACAGAACTTCTTGATGTGAGTGGGCAAAGGCACCGGCCCCGCCACCCTGGCTCCGGTCTGCTCCGCCGTTTCCACGATCTGTCCCGCCGATTCGTCCAGCACCCTGTGATCATAGGCCTTCAGTTTGATGCGAATCCTCCGCTCGGGCATCTATGCTCCTCCCACCTTGACAGTCTTCCGCTCAACCAGACCCTCGGGCGCTTCCGCATAGCGGTCGAATTCCATGGAGTAGTTTGCCCTCCCCTGGCTTACTGACCTGAGGGCACTTGCATATCCAAACATCTCAGCCAAAGGAACGAAACAGCGGACGATCTTCGTCGCGCCGTGGGACTCAACATCGCTTATCTGACCTCTCCTCGAATTGAGGTCTGCAATGACATCACCGAGGAACTCCTCGGGCGTGGCCACCTCCATCCTCACCACAGGCTCAAGCATAATGGGCTTCGCCTTTCTCGCCCCCTCTCGCAGCGCCATGGAACCGGCGATCTTGAACGCTATCCCCGAGGAGTCGACCTCATGATAGCTTCCATCGAAGAGGGTGACCTTGAGATCAACCATCGGGTAGCCAGCCAGAACGCCACTGGCCATGGCTTCCTTGATCCCACTCTCCACGTTCGGTATGTATTCTCTGGGGATGGCTCCGCCCTCAATCCGATTGTTGAACTCAAAGCCGCTCCCCCTCTCCCCAGGCTCGATCTCGATCCACACGTGACCGTATTGCCCCCTGCCACCACTCTGGCGGATGAACTTGCCCTCCGCCCTCGCCGGCACTGTCACGGTCTCCTTATAGGCGACCTGAGGCTTGCCCACGTTCGCCTTCACGTTGAACTCCCGCGACATCCTCTCCACAATCACCTCGATGTGGAGCTCCCCCATCCCGGAGATGATGGTCTGACCCGTCTCGGCATCGTAGCGCTTGGCAAACGTCGGGTCCTCCTCAGCCAGCTTCGTCAGTGCGTCGTCCAGCCTGTCCTGGTCCGCCTTGGTCCGGGGCTCAATGGCCACCGCGACCACCGGCTCGGGAAAGCGAATCGCCTCCAGAACAATGAGAGCGTTCGGATTGCACAGTGTATCGCCGGTAAAGGTGTTCTTCAGACCCAGCGCGGCAGCGATGTCGCCCGCCTCTACCTGGTCAATCTCCTCGCGCGTGTTGGCATGCATCCGCAGCAATCGACCGATCCTCTCCCTGTATTCCCTCCGGGAGTTATATACCTGCGCCCTTGCCTCAGCCCTGCCCGAATAGACCCTGAAATAGACCAGCCTGCCAACGAATGGGTCGGTAACAACCTTGAAAGCGAGCGCAGCGAACGGTGAACCGTCGCTCGGCGAGCGATGGGCCTCCTTGCCACTCTTGGGGTCAAAGCCCACCACTGGAGGAACCTCGGCAGGAGACGGAAGATAGTCGACAACTGCATTGAGGAGTGCCTGAACGCCCTTGTTCCGCAAAGCGGTACCGCAAAGAACGGGCACCACCTTATTGGCGATGGTTGCCCGTCTCACAGCGCCCTTGAGCTCGCCGGGGCCTATTTCGGCACCCTCCAAATAGAGCGCCACCATCTGGTCGTCGTTCTCCGCTAACCTCTCCACCATAAGATCTCGATAGCGTTTTGCCGCTTCCGCGTACTCTGGAGGAATGGGCTTCTCCACTGGCTCTTCCCCAAAGTCCCCGCCAAACACCCGGGCCTTCTCTTCTACGAGGTCAATCACACCAACAAAGGACGCCTCACAGCCAAGAGGCATCTGTATCGGCAGCGCCGTAGCGTGCAGTCTCTCGCCAATCATGTCCACAGTACGATAGAAATCGGCGCCAACGCGGTCCATCTTGTTGACGAAGCAGATTCTGGGCACACCGTATCGATCTGCCTGCCGCCACACCGTCTCCGATTGGGGCTCAACACCGCCCACGGCGTCCAAGACTACGACGCCTCCGTCCAAGACTCGAAGGCTTCGCTCCACCTCGGCGGTGAAGTCGACGTGTCCCGGGGTATCGATGATGTTGATGTGATGGTCGCGCCAGAAGCACGTCGTCGCAGCAGCCGTAATCGTAATCCCCCTCTCCTTCTCCTGCTCCATCCAGTCCATCTTCGCCGTTCCGTCATCCACCTCACCCACCTTGTAGGTACGACCGGTATAGTAGAGAATCCTCTCAGTAGTCGTAGTCTTCCCCGCATCAATGTGGGCAATGATGCCAATATTCCTGATGAGTCCCAGAGGGACCAACCTGGCCATAGCCCTCACCACCGATAGTGCACAAAGGCCCTATTGGCCTCCGCCATCCTGTGAGTATCCTCACGCTTCTTGATGGCCGCACCCTGTCGCTGTGCAGCATCCAAGATCTCGGCCGCGAGCTTGTCCTCCATGGACTTGCCGGCGCGACCCCTCGCTGAGCGCACAATCCACCGCATGGCCAGGGAAAGGCCGCGGTCCGGTCGCACCTCCACGGGCACTTGATACGTCGCACCGCCAACGCGCCGCGGCTTCACTTCGAGAAGAGGTGTAGCGTTCTTGACCGCCTGCTCAAGGGCATCAACCGGGTCCCGCTTCATTCGGTCTCCCACAATGTCGAGAGCACCGTAGACAATCGTCTCCGCCACGCTCTTCTTGCCCCGCATCATCACCCTGTTGACCATCCTGGCCACGGCTACGCTCTGGAACCGAGGGTCAGGGGCAATCTCTCGTTTCGAAACCTGGGCTCTTCGTGGCATTCTCGTCCTTCCCCCTACAAAGCGCTGGACTGCCTCGGCTGCTTCGCCCCGTACCTGCTCCGTCCCTGCCGCCTAGCCTCCACCCCCTCCGCATCCAACGTCCCGCGAATGATATGGTATCGGACTCCGGGGAGGTCCTTGACCCGTCCCCCCTCGATGAGCACGACAGAGTGCTCCTGGAGACTATGCCCCTCCCCCGGGATGTAGGCAGTGACCTCCATCGTATTGGTCAGTCTGACACGGGCCACCTTGCGCAAAGCAGAATTGGGCTTCTTGGGCGTTACCGTTTTCACCGCCGTACACACCCCGCGCTTCTGAGGTGAGCCTGTCCTGGGCTGCATTCTCCCCTTCAACGAGTTGTAGCCCCAACCCAGCGCTGGCGCCTTGGTCTTCTTTCTGCTCTTTCTGCGCCCGGACCGCACAAGCTGATTAACCGTAGGCATTTATTTCTCCTAATTGTGGCCATAATTAAAGGCCGCAAGCCTTAAGACTGAGCTGCAATCCTCTAGCCCGGCCTCGCAGATCTTCCGACCTCCGATCCTCCCCCTGGCTAGCGAGTGAGCACCAAACAACTAATTTACCATCATTTCACGCATGTGTCAAGTCGAATCATATGCGGATTTTGAGCACCCTCTCCTGTCCGCCAAGGTCCCTCCTCAACTCAACCACCGCCTGGGGGAAAGCTGAGCCTGCCAGCGATGCCGCCGTGTCTGCCTGAGAAGGCGCGATCTCCAGGAGGATCACACCGTGAGGACGCAACCTATCGCCGACCACTCGCAGAAGCCGCCGCACCACGTTCAACCCATCGGTGCCGCCGGCGAGGGCCTCCGATGGCTCGTGCATCGCTATCTCATCGCTGAGCCCTCCCAACTCCCCATCGGTGACGTAGGGGAGGTTGGCCACTATGACGTCCACCGACTCTGCGAGCGGCGACAGCAGATCGCCTTCCAGTAGATGGACACGTTCCCCAACCCCGTGCTTCACACAGTTGCCCCCCGCTATCTCCAAGGCGCGATGGGAGATATCGGTGGCAAGTACTCTGGCGTTGGGCAGGCGCAGGGCCAACGATACCGCAATGGCGCCACTGCCGGTACCGATGTCGGCGATGACCGCATCCCCCTGCGGGAAACGGTCTCTGACGAAGGCGAGCGTCTCCTCTACCAGCAGCTCGCTCTCCGGCCGCGGAATCAACACGCCCGGCGCAACATGGAAATCATAGCCAAAGAACTCACGGTGCCCCGTGATGTAGGCGACCGGCTCCTTCGACACCCGGCGGTTGACAAGTTGCTTCAAGACCGCAACGTCGCTGCGGACCAGTTCCTGCCCCAGCGAGGCATACAGCCTGGCTCGGTCGATGCCCAGCACGTGCATGAGGAGGATCTCTGCTTCGAGATGGGCATCTGTGGAGGACTGAGCGGCCAGGGTGTCCGAGGCTTGACGCAGCGCCTCGCCTATGGTCAAACCAACTGTCCCTCCAACCGCTTCGTCTGTTCGCTCTCGGCCAGAGCGTCGATGAGGGGATCCAGGTCCCCTTCGAGTATGCGCTCCAGATTGTGAAGCGTCAGCCCCACTCTGTGGTCGGTGACACGACTCTGCGGGAAATTGTAGGTGCGAACCTTCTCCGAACGTTCTCCGGTGCCCACCTGCGACCGGCGCTCTCTGGCCACCTCTTCAGAATGCCTCTTCTGCTTCAGGTCCAGGATGCGAGCCCGGAGCACCGCCATCGCGCTGTTCCTGTTCCTCGACTGGGAGCGCTCGTCCTGGCATTTGGCCACAATGCCGGTTGGAAGGTGGGTGACACGCACTGCCGAGGCCACCTTGTTCACATTCTGCCCTCCGTGCCCTCCGGCGCGGAAGACCTCCACTTTGAGGTCCTCGGGGTTGATATCCACATCCACCTCCTCGGCCTCGGGCAGAACCGCGACGGTAACCGTCGAGGTATGGATGCGACCGCTGGACTCGGTGACGGGCACTCGCTGCACCCGGTGCACACCACGCTCGTACTTGAGCCGGCTGAAAGCGCCCTTCCCCTTGACCTCGAAGATGACCTCTTTGAAGCCGCCGACGCCGCTCAGGTTACTATCTATCACATCCACCAGCCACCTCTGGGACTCGGCATAGCGGGTGTACATGCGAAACAGGTCGGCAGCGAACAGGCCAGCCTCATCCCCACCAGCGCCCGCGCGAATCTCCACTATGACATCCTTGTCATCATAGGGATCATGGGGAACGAGGGCAGCTTCCAACTCGCGGGTCAGCCTCTCCAAACGCGCCTCCAGGTTCTCCAACTCTTCCTCTGCCAGCGCACCCATGTCCTCGTCCAGGCTGCCATCCATCATGGCGCGCGTCTCTTCGATAGCCCGGGCCGTATTCCGGTACTCGCGATACCGGGCAACCACTTCGCCGATCGCCGCCTGCTCCTTGGCCAGGCTCTGAAGGCGCTCGTAGTCAGCGACAACCTCAGGCTCAGCCATGAGCCGACTCAACTCCTCGTGCCGTTTTTCGACCGCTTCCAGTCTCTCCAGCATAGGCCACAACCACCAACAAAAAAGACCCCGAACGGGGACAGTGTCATTATATCACAAGCTGGCTACTGTTCAAAGCGGACATCGGGGCTTCTCAGCATGCCCACTACGTCCTGCACTGGCACGGTCTGCTGTTCCCCCTTGTCCATGTGGCGCAGCACCACTCTGCCAGCGCGCACCTCGTCATCGCCCATGATAAGCGCATGAGTCGCGCCCAGCGCATTGGCCTGCCTGAGCTGTGCCTTGAGGCTTCTGTTGCCGAGGCTGGGTATCGCCACGACTCCAGCGTGGCGAAGCTCAGCGGTGAGTTTCACCGCCTCCGCCTTCGCCTCATCTCCAAGAGAAGCGACGAAAACCTTCTGCGCTGAGGAGGCAGGCGGCATCATGCTCTGTCGCTTCATGCCGAGCACGATGCGCTCAATACCTATGGCGAAGCCAACGGCCGGGGTTGGCCTGCCCCCAAGCTCTTCTATGAGGTCATCGTAGCGTCCTCCACCGCCCACAGCGCTCTGCGCCCCTTCCCGCCCTTGAGGCTGGATCTCGAAGACCGTCTTGGTGTAGTAGTCGAGCCCACGTACCAGGCGATGGTTCTGCTCGAAAGGGATCCGCAGCATATCGAGATACTCCATGACGCCTTCAAAATGACTATCACATTCCGGGCACAGGTGGTCAGTGCTTCGTGGCGCAGACTGGGCAATGTCCTGGCACGAGGGCTTCTTGCAGTCCAGCAGACGGAGCGGGTTCTTCTGCAGCCTTACCCTGCAATCCGGGCATAGCCCATCGACGTTGGCTGAGTAGTGCTTCTGCAGCTCTACCAGGTAGGCAGGGCGGCACACCCTGCAGCCGATACTGTTGAGCTGCATAGCAAGGCCAGCCAAGCCCACAGCAGCGCAGAAGCGCCACGCCATATCCATTACTTCAGCATCCAACGCTGGGTCGCTGTCACCGATGGCCTCGGCGCCGAACTGCTGGTGCTGCCGGTATCGCCCCTTCTGCGGTCGCTCGTACCTGAAAATTGAAGCGAGGTAGAAGAGCCTCACTGGCTGAAGCAGGGTGTGCATACCGTGCTCAACATAGGCGCGACAGATGGGCGCAGTCCCCTCTGGGCGCAGTGTCATCGCCTGTCCACTGCGGTCATCAAAGGTGTAGGTCTCTTTCTCCACGATATCCGTGCCGGCGCCAATGGTGCGCACGAAGAGACGTGCATCTTCGAAGACGGGAGTGTCGATACGCTCATAGCCATAGCGCTGGCACAGCCGCGCCGCCGTCGTCTCGACGTGCCTGTAGTAGCCCTGCTCCTCGGGCAAGATATCCGTTGTCCCGCGCGGCGCTTTGTACACGTAGAACCCCTTCCCGCCAGCCCAGCATACCGTAGGCAAAACACCTTGTAAAGGCCAATTGCAGAACCACCATGGCTGCGTTATACTACAGAGTTATGCCAAAGCAGACCGACATCAGGGCCCTCATCGACAAGACGCAGGTCTATCTCCCCAGCGAGACGCTTGCGTTGATCGAGGATGCCCATGAATTCGCTGTCCAAGCCTACCAGCTTGTCGAACATGGCGAGCGACGGATGGAGCGGTGCCTTCAGACGGCCATCACGGTCGCTGAGCTTCAACTTGACGAGAACTGCATCACTGCCGCGCTGCTTCACGACGTAGTCGAACACTGCGACGTTACCCTGGAGGAGATCGACAAGCGCTTTGGCACCGACGTGGGGAAGCTGGTGGAGGGGCTGGTGAGGCTTCGCCGGATGTCAAGGCCCGAGGAAGGTGCGCCGAGGAAGGGCAGTATTGACGTCGAGGCTCAGGCAGAGAGCATGCGCAAGATGCTCATGGCGATGGCCGAGGACATCCGGGTGGTCTTCATCAAGCTCGCTGACCAGCTGCAGCAAATGCGCACGCTGAGGCAGGTGCCCCCGTCGAAACGGCAGGCGTTGGCTCAAGAGACGATGCAGATCTACGCCCCAATAGCCTACCGGCTGGGTATCTGGCAGATACAGCGACAGCTTGACGACCTGGCCTTCCGCTACTTGGAGCCCGTCAAGTACCGTGAGATCGCCCGCTTCGTCGCCGCCGGGAGGCAGCAGCGCGAGAGACATGTTGCGGAGGTCACACGAATCATCAGGCAAGAGCTGGCCAAGGCGGGTTTGAAGGCTGAGGTCACGGGCAGGCTGAAGCACATGTACAGCATCAAGAGAAAGATGGACAAATACGCCGCGCAGGGGAAGGAACTCAACCAAATATACGACCTCCTCGGCTTCCGCATCTTGGTCAACGATGTGAAAGAGTGCTATGAAGCCCTTGGCGTAATCCATAGTCTATGGCATCCCATTCCGGGAGAGTTCAAGGACTACATTGCCAATCCCAGGGAAGGCGTCTACAGCGCGCTTCATACCACGGTGCTCTACATGGGTGGAACGCCGTTGGAAGTTCAGATTCGCACTTATGCAATGCATCGCGTAGCCGAATACGGGATCGCCGCTCACTGGCGGTACAAAGAGGGCCCCAGTGAGGACAAGGAGTTTGAAGAGAAGATGACCGTATTGCGCCAGCTTCTCGACTGGTACAAAGACATCGGTGGCGCTGAGTTCATGGAATCGATAGGCGCTGATGTCTTTGGTGACCGCGTCCTGGTGTTCACGCCCAAGGGCGAGATAAAGGAGTTGCCCGCGGGCTCCACGCCGCTCGACTTCGCCTATCGTGTCCACACCGACTTGGGACACCGCTGCATTGGGGCAAAGGTCAATGGCAAGATGGTGTCCCTCAACTCGCAGCTTCAAAACGGCGACACCGTGGAGATCGTGGCCACCAAGACGGAGAAGGGGCCAAGCCGTGACTGGCTGAACCCGGCTCTGGGCTATCTCAAGACATCACATGCCAGGGAGAAAGCCCGCCAGTGGTTCCGCAAGCAGGAGCGTGATGAGAACATCCAGCGAGGCAAGGAGCTTCTGGAGAAGGAACTGCGGCGTTTGGGAATCTCCCTTTCTGAGGAGGAACTGGCCGAGCTGTTCAAGCGTGTAAGCGTGGATGAGTTCCTCGCCGCCATTGGCTCCGGCGACATAAGCACCCATCAGATCGCAGCCAAGCTTGCGGTGCAAGAAGAGAAACCGTCTGTGCCTGAGGTCACCCCGCAGAAGCAGAAGGTCTCCACAGCTATACGGGTGATGGGGGTCGGGGACCTCCTGACTCACCTTGCACCTTGCTGCAACCCCGTGGCGGGCGATGAGATTATCGGCTATGTCACGCGCACCAAGGGGATAAGCGTGCACCGCAAGGACTGCTCCAACGTAGTCAACATAGATGAGAAAGAGCGGCTCATCAGGGTGGATTGGGGACCCACGGACCAGTTATGGTCGGTCCCTCTCTTGGTCGAAGCCTTTGACCGAGTGGGACTGCTTCGCGATATCACCACCGTAATCGCCGACGAGAAGGTGAACATCGCTACGGTGGACATGGCAAACCATAGTGATGGGACAGCCTCAGTATCCCTCACCCTGGAGACCACAGGCATTAAACAGCTAAGTCGCCTTATGTCCAAGCTTGAGGGGGTCAAGGGAATTATCAGCGTCACACGTCGCGCACAGGAGGTAAAGCTTGCCAAGTAAAGAATCGGCCCAACGATCGGCCCGTGTTGCACAGAAGAAGGCAGAGCGCAACAAGCCAATCCGCAGCTCGGTGAAGACCTATGTCACCAGAGCGAGGAAGCTCATAGAAAGCGACGACCTCGATGCCGCGCAGCAGGCGGTGAAACGGGCCACGCAAGCTCTTGACAAGGCGGCTCAGAAAGGGACAATCCATCCCAATAATGCGGCTCGCCGCAAGTCTCGCCTCATGAAGAAGCTCAATGAGGCACTCGCCGCCAGCGGAGAGCAGAGAGAGCAAGAAGCAGAAGCTTGAGTCTGCCATGAGCCTACCGCACCGAGCCCCACGCACCGAAGTTGCTGGCAAGTGCAAGGGCTGTGGAAGAGACTCCCCCCTTATCTCTTCGGCCCTGGGTATCTGCCTCGACTGCCTCCGGTCAAATTTCGGCGCTGCCCTGCCGCACGTCGAGAAGGCCCATGAGGAAGCAAGGAAACCCTTCGACTTGCCCGCCAAACCTCCACGGGATGAAGGTGGCAGGCAATGTAGTCTGTGCGTGAATGAATGCGTTATTGGCGCGGGACAGACGGGCTACTGCGGCCTGCGCCGCAACAGCGGGGGCCGGCTTGTCGGGGCTAACGCGGACATGGGAAACGTTGCCTGGTACCACGACCCTCTGCCGACGAATTGCGTTGCCGATTGGGTTTGCCCCGGGGGAACCGGTAGCGGCTACCCGCGCTTCGCCTATCGACAGGGGGCGGAGTACGGGTTCAAGAACCTGGCCGTCTTCTACCAGGCATGCTCTTTCGATTGCCTGTTCTGCCAGAACTGGCACTATCGTTACCACGCGAGTCAACAAGCGAGGACGAGCGCCTCTGTGCTCGCTGACCAAGTAGATGAGGAGACTGCCTGCATATGCTACTTCGGCGGCGACCCCAGCCCTCAGTTTCCTCACTCGCTGCGCACTTCGCGATTGGCTCTGGAGAGAAACAAGGGGCGCATCCTGCGTATCTGTTGGGAGACCAACGGCTCAATGCACCCGTCGTTACTCAGACAGGCTGCTCGCCTCGCCCTTGAGTCGGGCGGTTGCATCAAGTTTGACCTCAAGGCGTGGAGCGTGGGCATTCATGTCGCTCTGTGCGGCACAGGCAACAGCAGGACACTGGAGAATTTCAAGCTCCTGGCCAGCTATTGCGCCGAGAGACCGTCGCCCCCGTTTTTGATCGCCAGCACCCTGCTCGTCCCTGGTTACATAGATCGGGAAGAGGTGTTCAATATTGCGTCTTTTGTCGCCTCACTCAACCCACATATTCCCTACAGCCTCCTTGCCTTTCATCCTCAGTTTGCGATGAGCGACCTGCCCGCCACATCGAGGCAGCTTGCCTATGACTGCCTTGATGCGGCGCAAGAGGCAGGGCTCAGCAATGTTAGGATCGGCAATATTCATCTTCTTGGTGATGCCTAGTACGAGAGGCCTGACGGGCCACGCGCAGGGCGGCTTGCCAGTTCGAGGCTAGGGAGGCAGGCGGACGAGATGCCGGGTATGCGGAGAAAGGCAAGGACGATTGCCTTACAGACGCTGTTCGAGGTGGACTCCGTCGCCCACGACGCGGAGGAGACGCTGCAGCGGCTGCTCACTGAATTGCCTTTGCCCGAGGATAGCGCAGCGTTCGCCCGGAATCTGGTGAACGGGGTTTTGACAAACCGAGAGAGAATTGATAGCATGATTCAGAAACATGCCCCTGCCTGGCCGGTAGCGCAACTGACGGCTATCGACAGAAACATCCTTAGGATTGCCATCTTCGAGGTTTTGTTGGATAATAGGGTACCCATCAAGGTCGCCATCAATGAAGCGGTAGACCTTGCCAAGACCTTTGGGAGTGAGAATTCCTCCAAGTTCGTCAATGGAGTCCTGGGAACTGTTAGTGCCCATGTGAGTAAGGAAAGGGGGTGACAAGGTGCCCACAGTTTTCGAGCGGCTCAGAAAGATTGTGGTGGACCAGTTGGGCGTGGATGACGACCAGGTGGTGCCGGAGGCTTCTTTCGTCGACGACCTGAACGCCGATTCCCTTGACCTCGTGGAGCTCACCATGGCCATCGAGGAGGAGTTCAGCGATGACAACAGGGAAATACGGATCTCCGACGAGGATGCAGAGAAGCTGAAGACGGTCAAGGACGCGCTTGACTATGTCAAGGAGCTAGGCATAGAGGACGACTAAGGCAAACAGCGATGGTGCGCTATTGCTGTTCCGCAAGAAACTTCTCCGCGGCAATGGCGGCGGTGGCACCTTCTCCCGCAGCAGTTATGGCTTGACGCGGTGAATTACTGCGAATGTCACCAGCCGCGAAGACCCCAGGCATCTCAGTCTCCATCCTCTGATTGGTAGGGATGCGCCCCTCATCATCCAGGGGGAGGAGTCCCTTCAAATAGTCAGTCTCCGGATGCAGCCCCACATAGACGAAGACCCCGGATACATCCAAGGTAGTCACTTCACCTGTTTTCACATTGCGCACCACCAGCCCCTGGACCTTATCGGGGCCCACGATTTCCTCCACAACACTGTCCCACATAAATTCTATCTTTGCGTTGGAGAAGGCCCTCTCCTGGTGCAGCTTTGACGCACGAAGCTGGCTGCGGCGGTGAATCACATACACCTTTGAGACGAAACGCGTGAGGAGAATCGCCTCCTCAATCGCTGAGTCCCCACCGCCGACCACCGCCACCACCTGCTCTCTGAAGAACGCCCCATCGCACGTGGCACAATAGGACACGCCCTTCCCCAGGAGTCCTTCCTCTCCAGGCACGCCGAGCTTGTTGCGCTCAGCGCCTCCAGCGATGATCACCGCCGAGGCAACGTAGTCGCCCTCGGTCGTCTTCACCACCTTGCTCTTCTCACTGACCTCAATACCGGTCACCTCGGCGGCGACGGTCTGGAGACCGTGTTTCTCCGCCTGCTGGTACATAAGTTGGCCCAACTCGAAGCCGGAAACCCCGTCAGGAAACCCGGGGAAGTTCTCAACATGCTCGGTGTTCGCGATCTGACCGCCAAAGATACCCCTCTCAAGCAGCAGGCTGCGCAACCTGGCCCGCGATGTGTAGAGGCCAGCAGTGAGACCTGCTGGTCCCCCGCCAATAATGACCACATCGTAGGCTTCTACCATGCTCATCCCTCCTTCCGCGGCTCGGCCGCCTCCATGGCATGCAGCGCCCGCTGGTGTCAGAGCGGTCTGACGAAGACCTTCATTCCCTGACACCGCGACGGGCTCTAGGTCAGCATTTCGTCCAACGCCTTCTTGAGCTGGGCTTTCGGCCTGAAGCCCAGGATCTGACCCACAGGCTGACCGTCCTGAAACAGCAGCATAGTGGGGATAGCGGATATGCCATACTTGCTGGCGTTGATCGGTTCCTCGTCCACATTCAGTCTGGCGATGCCCAATTTCCCGTCGTACTCCGTCACCAGTTCCTCCAGTATCGGGGCCACCGCCTTGCACGGGCCGCACCAAGGTGCCCAGAAATCCACCAGCACCGGCACACTGGCCTTGAGAACTACCTCCTCAAAGGTCGCGTCACTGACGGTCACTACTTCTGCCATGAAATCCTCCCCTTATGGTATTCCTTGCGTCATTGCCTCCACCACGCCCTGCTCCTGAGCCTGCTTTGCGATCAGGATGGCGTTCTTGATGGCGTTGGCATCGCTTCTGCCGTGAGCCAGAATCACGTTGCCGTTGACCCCGAGCAGGAGTGCCCCGCCATACTCGGAGTATTCCAGTCTCTTGGTGAGCGCACGCATTGCAGGCTCGATGAAGAAACCGGCAATGCGGTAATGGGGCCTGCTCGCTATCTTCTGTCGCAGCAGGCGAAGGGTGAACTCGCTGAAGCCCTCGCTGGTCTTTAGTACGACATTGCCGGTGAAGCCGTCCGTCACCACCACATCGACGGTTCCGTTAAACATGTCCTTCCCCTCGATGTTGCCTACGAAGTTCAGGCCCGACCCCCTGAGGAGGGCATGCCCTTCCCGAACCAGTCGATTGCCCTTGGTCTCCTCTTCCCCGATGGAGAGCAGTCCGATCTTTGGACGCTCAATATCGCACAGCCGTTCCATGTAGGCGCTCCCCATGCGAGCAAACTGAAGGAGTTGGTTCGGTTTGCAGTCGGAGTTTGCCCCGACATCAAGCATGAGAACGCTGAACATGGGGGTGGAGAAAAGGAAGCCTATGGCCGGGCGCTCGATACCTTCGATTCGGCCCAGCGCGAAGACCGCGGCAGCGGCAACTGCCCCGGTGTTCCCCGCCGAGACGAAGGCGTTCACAGCACCATCCTTCAACAGGTTTATCCCCACTACGATTGACGAATCCTGCTTGGACCGCACCGCCCTGGCCGCCGACTCGCCAAATCCTACCACCTCGTTGGCGTGGACTATGGGCAAGTCCCAGCGGCAGGCCTTCAGTTCCGGTCCGAGCTCGCCGTTCCTGCCCACGAGTATCACCTCGACGCCGTGTTCCCGGGCCGCCGCCACCGCTCCTTTCACCGTCTCCCGAGGGGCATGGTCGCCCCCCATAGCATCCAATGCGATTCTCATTCTAGTTCGCTTTCTCCCACATATCGCATCGGCCTCCCCATCGGCCGAGCACCTCGCCGTCCCGAAACACCTGAACGATCTCGCATCTGCTGGGGCAAGCCTCGCATTCAAAGGAAGAGGTGTGGAGGTTGGCTTCCGCCATCTCGAACCCGCTAAACTTCGTGCCGTTGCCACGGAGCGCCACTGCCTCGTGAGCCAGCAGCGCCGCCCCGATGGCACCCATCACCTCGTGATGAGCGGGTACTATCAGCGGGGTACGCAGCGCCTCCTCGAACGCCCGGACAATACCGCGGTTGAATGCGACGCCCCCTTGGAACACCAGGGGCGGCAGGATCTCCTTTCCCAGGCCAACGTTGTTCAGGTAGTTGCGCACCATCGCCTGGCATAGACCGTACACGATGTCTTCCATGCGGTATCCCATCTGCTGCTTGTGGATCATGTCCGACTCGGCAAAGACGGTACACCTCCCCGCGATATGCACTGCCTTTCCGCTCTCAAGGGCCACTGCACCAAAATCCTCAATGCGCATGTTCAGACGCGATGCCTGCTGGTCGAGGAAACTCCCCGTTCCCGCGGCGCATATGGTGTTCATCCCGAAATCAGTCACCACGCCGTTCCTCACCAGGATGAGCTTGCTATCCTGCCCTCCAATGTCGATCACAGTCTGCACGTCGTGAACGTAGTGGAGTGCCGCCACCGCATGGGAGGTTATCTCGTTCTTCACCACATCGGCACTCACGATAACCCCGGCGAGCTGTCGAGCGCTGCCCGTAGTGCCAACCCCTCTGATGCACGCGTTGGACAAGAGCCTGGCAAGAATCTCCCTGAGACCCTGCTGCACCATCACCACGGGCTGCCCCTGCGTCCGAAGGTAGAGGGAGGTAACAAGCTCGCCATCCTCTCTTAGCAGCGCGAATTTGGTGGTCACCGAGCCAACATCGATTCCAAGATAGAGGTCCACCGCTCAACTACCTTCCGCCTGCGCCCCGTCCAGAAACACCGACGAGGGAGTGCCTGAGAACGACATCCGCCATCACCCCCCAGTCCCACCCGCCTGGTCGACTGGCTTGCCGGTGTCAAATTCCTCCTTCACCCTCCGCATCGCTTCTGGCTGCGAAATCAAGTCAACCACAGTCATGGCCATAGCCTTGGCCCCATCGAGAAGCCCGCGGTTGCCTGCCTCCGACGCAGCAGCCTCGGCGAATTCGGGGGAGTGCGCCATGACGTCAATAGAGGCGATAGCCACCATGGGATGGATAGCGGGAACGAGAACGCTCACATTGCCCATATCGCTACTGCCGAGCCCCCTGCTCATGGGCGGCAGAACGCTTCGGCCTATGGTCTCCATATTCCTAGAGTACAGCTCTGCCAGAGCGAAGTTGCACTTCAGGGAAGCGTAGTGCGTCCCCCACCGATATTCCAGCCGGGCCCCGGTTGCCACAGAGGCCGCCTCGAAACAGTGTAGCACTTTCTCCTTCAGTTCATCAAGCTCGAACTCCCGTTCAGCCCGCACCAGGAACGTGCCGGCAGAGTAGGCGGGCACGATATTGGGGGCGTCACCGCCGTGAGTGATGATGCCATGGATGCGGGCCCTTTCCCCTATGTGCTGCCTCAGCGAGTTGATAGCGTTGAAAGACAGCAGCATGGCCTCCAGCGCGTTGATACCCCGTTCCGGAAAACCGGCGGCGTGAACCGCTTTGCCGAAGAACTCCACATCAAGGCGCATCAACGCCAGCGCTTGCATGCTGGCCATGTCCAGCCCGTGGGGATGCACCAGCATGGCGGCATCGACATCGTCGAAGGCCCCCCTTTCCGCCATGAACACCTTGCCGCCGTAGGACTCCTCGGCCGGAGTGCCAATAACCATAACGGTCCCCCCTGCCGCATCGGCGGCTTTTCGAGCCGCAACCCCCGCCCCGACGGCGGAAGTACCGATAATGTTGTGACCGCAGCCATGCCCCACCCCAGGCAGGGCGTCATATTCGGCCAGAAGAGCAATCGTCGGCTTGCCTGACCCATAGCGTGCCGCAAAAGCGGTCGGCAACTGGCACACCCCCCTCTCAACCTCAAAATCATGTTTCTCCAGATACTCGCACAGCCAGGCGGAAGCCTTCACCTCCTCAAAGGCCAGTTCGGGGTTCTGGTGAATCCTCAAGCTGAGCTCGATCAAGTCCGATCGCTGGGCATCCACCCCATCAACGACCGTTGTCTTCAACTTGTCTACGTCCAAAGGCCACCTCCACGGTTACAGCAGCAGCTCATGCGATTATAGTCGAAACGGGCGGTCGTGCCCACGCTCGCAAATGCCATGTCCCGCTACAGCTCGAACTCTTGCTTCAAGATTCGGGAGACCTCGCGCAGTAGGGCGAATGCTCTGCTGACGTTCTCCTCCTCCACGCTGGTCAGAGCGCAGGCCTGTCCCTGTGCCTCCAGGTCCCTGACGCAGCACCGTGCCGGCGCCACCAGGGCCTGCTCGGCCACCTGCTTTGCCGACACACCCGCGTTCCGCGATACCACCTCCCAGTAGCCGCTGAGCCGCCCCGCCAGACTCTCGGGCGTCTCTTCGGAGAGCACCACCGAACTGGTGGGAACGATCCCCCATGAGATGACTTTGCCGCTCGCGATGAACTCCGCCACCGCCACGGCATACTCCCTGGGCATGAACTCTATTTGATAGGCGTCAAAGGACAGGATGTCCACGCCCAACTGGAGCAGGTAGAGCAGGTTGACGTTGGGACACAGGTGCAGCGCTCGCGGGCCATCGAAGCCGCTCAAGAAGCCCCGGTAGTCCTCCTTGGCCTGGAGGTCATTGTAGCCGGACAGGCCGCTGAAGACGAAGTTCAGTCCCGGCTCGTCCACCCACACAAAGGCGTTGGGGTTCTTCTCTCTGAGCTGGTGGTACTGGACGTTCACCTTCTTCTGAATGAAGTCGAACAGGAGGGTTCTCACGTCGTCGTTGTAGAGAATGGGCTTGCGATCCTCATCGAGCACGTTGAAGCCAAGGCTTATCGGGCCGGTGACCTGACCCCTGATAGCGTGATAGCCTTGAAGGTCCTCCTCCAGGAATCGGTGATAGACCGCTGAATAGTCGCGGCTCATGGTGAAGGTCTCAGCATCGCCGATTCTCTCGGAATACAGTTCCAGGTCGCTCTGAAACCTCTCCGTCTCGAATTCGAGCTTCTCGTTCTCGACATCGACGCGTATCCCAGGGAAGTTCTCCGATGCCTGAGCATACATGTCTTCGTAGAAGCTCACCCGGGGAAGCTGGGGCCAGAAAGGGACGTCCAGACTGAGGGCAAGCCGCAGCGCCTCCTCAACATCAGTGTGAGGCATGATGCCCATGGCAGTGGTCCGGCACCTGGCCTGCAGCGGCATATCGAAATCCCAGGAAATGATAGCAAGCAGGGAGGGGCAGCGCAACTGCGGGCCGTGGCCCCGCCACCGCGCCACTGTAGCGGCCTGATTCATCAGGCACGGCCAGCAAGGGTGGCCGCTTGTGCTCTTCGCCGTTCATGGTTCGACCAGCTCACCACGAAC